>Ga0210059_1002718_pt1 | contig 27930 bp, 18 predicted proteins | sample Ectturendosymbi2_FD_188042 | JGI IMG/M metagenome (GOLD analysis project Ga0210059, IMG submission 188042) | Ecteinascidia turbinata endosymbiont from Florida, USA - Sample 2 (SPAdes) (version 2) | ecosystem: Host-associated > Tunicates > Ascidians > Unclassified | place: Key West, Florida...
TATGATTTCGCCGGCTTCAGTGTCTTGTACTACGTTCTGTATTGTCTGATTTTATCAACCTGCGTTCTGCAGAGTGTGTGTGTTCATACTATGGACTTCGTGTCTGCTCACAAACAAATAAATTAAAATTAAATTGAAGAAGATGGTGTGGTTAAGAATCTGTTCATATTGTCATTGTGATTGTTTTACACGTGCATTTGTCTTTTGTGATAGGTATGAATGTAAAATTTTGAATGTGTAGTCAAATATTGCAACAAATGCAATGGTTGAGGTGAAAAGAACACTGTAGACCTTTATATGCAAATAATGCATGTTAATTTTACCTTAATTTTTATGTGCAAGAAGTACTGGTAGCACTAGCATAGGCCTACAATTCAAGTTGAAGTTTGGTTTTGACTTTTTTTAACATGATGTTGTGTGTCTGTTTTTTTTCAAGGAAAATTCTGGGGGTTTTCTTCATAACAGAGTGGCAACACTGATTTAATGTGCTATTGTGCTGTAACAGCTCCAGCGAGGATTGTTGTGTGGTGTTGGACTGATTTTGGTAATAATATTTAACTTTGAACGTTTTTTATCGGAAGTGACTGCGAAGTATGCCTGTCCTGACGCAATTCAAATAAAAGGGTCAGTATGTCATTCAAACTGCGTGGATCTCTTGGCCTAATGGTTATGTGTTACGGCTACCATTGCAGTGGTTCTCGGTTCGACTCTCACCTTGCCAACTTTCGCTTTGTTTTTTTCTTTACTTTTTTCAGGCTTAAGTGTTAGGTTAGAGTTAACCCTTTAACGACTACGCGCTCCAACATATTGGCGCACCTTTTTTTGGCCATAAATTGCCAGCCGCTAGAGCTAGAGAGCTGTTCAAACCCTTTACGGATTCAGCAAGTCTTCTAGTTGACATCGGAAAAAAACGTTTGTTGTTTTGGGTTTCAGGTTTTCTGGGTTGAACGTCACAAGTAGGGGTGATTTTGTGTTATTTTGGCCATCTTTGCCTGGCCCTGGGTGCTGTCCCAATGGGCCATTTTTTGGACTCAAAGTTTAGTTGAAAACTAGGTCAAATCTGCGTCTCTAGAGCCCTTTGATTGACTTCCTAGCATGTCGAGTACGAAAATTATGGCTCACAAACCAAAAATTGACCAAAATTCTGGTCCCTCAAAAGCCACACTGAGGGGCATTTCTCCCCAAGCAATATCTCGCCGTCAGATTGAGCTAGAGAGCTGTTCAAACCCTTTAAAGACTTGTGAAGGTATATAGTTTGCAATAGAAAAAAAACGTTTCGGTTTAGGATGTCTGTTTTTTTTTAATGCTTATATGATGATAGGATGTTTATGTTATTTTTTGCTGACGTCAGCATTTTTGACCAACCTCCCTTTAAGACCTGCAGGAGCCATTTAAATGACATAAATTTTTGTTTGAGTTGAGCTGTTTTTTGGTTACATTTCGGGAGTTTGAAGGGTCCAAATGAGTTTTTATCGTTCCTGGTTCCAAGATTAGGGCCAAAAAAACATTAAAATGAATTAGGGAAATCTCCCAAAAGTATTGAGAAAAGCCTCTTACCAGTTAGCTGTTTTTTGGCCTAAGTTTTGAACCAGAAATGTTAGAAACTCAATCAAGGGCTTTAGAAACGCGTATTGGCACCTAGAATCCTAAAATACTGCAAGCCAAAATGTTGGCACATGGGATCGGATGATGACATACAATTCACCAAAAAACATGCCCTTGTCATGATCCCATTGGCCCAAAACCCCCAACCAAATTTTAAAAAATTTTTTTTAAATCTGAACTACACAACACCACTAGTCATTACAGGGTTTGAACAGCTCTCTAGTTCAATCTGCTGCCGAGTTATGGCTGGCCAAAGTTTGCCCTGAAAGGGCAAATTGTGCCTTTTCTGAAAAGTTTTGAATTTGGTCAAAAACTAGGTTTTTGACCCATAATTTTGGCTACAGATATGCTAGCAAGTCAATAAGACGTGGATTTTGACCAAGTTTTCAACAAAACTTATAGAATGGGTCAATGGGTTGGGGCCCAGGGCTGGCAAAAGGTGACCAAAATTTCCAAAACATGCATCGTGACGTCACCTACAGAAAACCCCCACCGAAAACGAAAAACGTTTTTTTTATGTCAACTAGAAGACTTGCTGAATCCGTAGAGGGTTTGAACAGTTCTCTAGCTCTAGCGGCTTGCAATTTATGGCCAAATTGGGCCGGCCAATCACGGTCCTTAAAGGGTTAAGGTTAGGTTTAGGGTTTATCTTTTACATTTAGTTCATTTCTATCAAGCCCATTGCACTCTCGTTGTGCGTTACTGTTACGTCACAGGTGGCGTATGAATAAGTTTTCAAATTTCAAGATCCACAGGTGTATCCATAGGCACTGCCTTAAGAGAAAACTCTGATGTGTAATGTTTTGGCGACAAGTCTAATGTTGACTGGATTGTTGTTTTTGTTTTTCACAAGTCATTTCTTGTCTATTTAGGATGAAAATATGTTAGATTCAGAATTTTTAAGTTTCCTTCATCAATTTCTTACCTCATCATGTGGGTTTAGTTACCATTCCAAACTGAAGGTCTCTTCACTGCATTAGGAACCACATACACATTAAGGCAAATCTACAAGTTGCAAGTAGTAGCTGCGCATGATTCTTTGTTTGTTTTATTGCACCCAGGAGTTGCCGTGCACGAGCGCAGAATTACCCGATGCAACAAAACAAACAAAGGATTATGCCTGGCAACTCCTGGCATGTCCTCGGTGTAGATTAGCCTTTACATGTATAAGTGACCTCTCCATTTAAATCAGAGGTCACCAACCTTTTTGAAACTGCGAGCTACTTTGTACCGATTAATTCGAAGGGCTACTAGTTTGATATACACTTCTGAAATAAAAATTTTGCCCGCGGGCACCACGTTGGTAACCCCTGATTCAAATGATATTTCACTTTGTTTTTTATTTCAGTTTCAAAGTAGGTTAGTTAGCCTATCACATTTTGTTAGGTATTGGTAATAGAAGAATTTAACTTATAAAAGGAAGTGGCTAGGAAACCGCCTTGCATGACACGGTTTGAATAAAACGCTGACTTTGTTACTTAAGTGCCACCGTCGTGGTAGTGTTTAAGTCTGCTGTGCCAATGGTTTACAGTTTGGCTCTCATCCTGTCAACTTCAGTTTTGGTAATGGTGCTTGCACATTTCAATTCACAGGACCACTTTTTCTCCTACTTTTTTCAAAAGTTTCCAAATGTTAGGTTTAGGAGTTAGGGTTAGCATTAAGCATGTGCATCGGAAAGGGGGGCGTTAGTCCCTCCCTGGATATTTTGCAGCAAAAGAAGTTATTTTCTTAGTTTTGAATGGGAAAAAACAAACTTCACCACTTTTGGCCCCCTTATAAAAATTTTTGAAAAAACCCTTAGTGCTCCTCCTTGCAAGAAATCCTTCCAATGCCCATGATACTAGGGTTAGGTTTTAGCTTTAGGGTTTACCCTTTACGTTCACTACGCTTCTTACCAAGCCTACTACGCTATCGTCGTGCCTTACTGTCATGTTACAGGTGGTGTCCGAATAAGGTTTCAAATATGAAGATCCACAGGCAGTTCTATTGCCACTGCTTATAATTAAACTATAATGTAAAAATCTGATGTTGAAGAGGGCAACAATCTGATATAAACTAGACTGACACCAGTGACAACACTGTACTGTAACAAATTGTGGCAAAAGAACAATAGATTTCTTCCCTTAAATTTTCATAACACAATATATATGTAATTACTTAGTCATGAGGTTATTCTTATGCTGCTATGATATAATAAAAAATTTGCTAATTTTCACTTTTGGTGATGTCAAGTTGAAGGTATACAGTAGCTTAGTTCAGTTTCAAGATAGATTGATACACTGGCCTAGCGGATATATCGGGCCGATATTTGGGTTTCACCAATATATCAGCCAAAACGGCCGATTTTATAATCAGCCTCAGTAGGTGTTGATAAAATGCTATTATAGTCCTCATGCATGCAGACAACTTGTGCAAGTAAGCACAATGAACTAAGTCAAGATATCTTGCAGAAATGCTAGCAGGTGCATTTTCGTAAAAAAAGCATACAAGATCAACCATGGACCATACATCGGCCATCGCAGCTGAAACAAAAGCATTATCATTAATCACATTAACCAAAAATCATAGCAAAATGTTAATTTCTGCAATTTGAAAAATTTTAGCTCATAAATCCTTATTTTTGAATATTTTCAAAAAAAGGTAAGGCATAGAATACATGATTGTTTGATAATAAAGCAGAAAACAAGATTTAAAAGTTTTGGAAATATCAGTATCGGCGATTGGTCCAAGAATGGCTTATATATTGGTATCAGCCCCAAAAAAGCCATATTGGTCGATCTCTAATTTAGTTTCATTCAAAGTACTTGCTTTTCTAGAAAGGTTACCAGGTTGATCAGCATTTTTATTGCCAAATTCCCAGAATTTGGCCTTTCATTTCATGTTTTGGCATTAGAATGGCTGTTGGGCATATACGTCATATTTTTCCAGCCTGTTTAGCATTTATTGAAGTTATTCAGCATATTTTGACTAGAGATTTGGTTGATATACCCTATTTGTTCCATCTGAGCCTGGAAAACCTGATGATTTTTTTCTATGGGTTCTCTGTGACTGCATTTTGCAGTGGATATTTTGTGAAATTTTGACGTAACCTATGACATTATAACCTACCTCTTAGTCATTCAATGACCATTGGAGGTATGTCAGTTCTTTTATAAGGGTAGCAATTGGAATGGTTAACTGCTAACATAGACATGGCTTAACCAAAGTTTGGGTAAATAAATCTTTTTGTGTAATTTTTGCCCAAATTTAGGATTTTCGCCATAATTTTTGAACCAGAAACCTTAGAAAGTTGATCAAAGGCGCAAAAGACTCAGATTTTAGCCTAGTTTCCATTAAAATCTTTGAGCGAAACACGTATCTTATGGTTGAGGCTCAGAACCCGATAATTTTGGACAAAAAGGCTTGACCTACCCTACTTATTTCGTCACCCACAAACCCCGAAATCCAAAATGTCAAATTGTTTTGTGCACTGTAAAAAAATAATAACACAACCAGAGTGACTTGAACCGGCACCCCTTGCACAGCAGCACTAGTCACAATGCTCTACCATGTTGACGGTGGTGTAAACGCCTCCAATTCAGTTTTTCAACTGGCACAAAACTGGATGTAGGGATGAGCATTTCAGAATAGTTTACTATTCCGGAATTTCTAGAATAGCTGAACCAAATCCAAATACCAATCCTATTCTGTTTTTTTCCTACAATGCATTGCACCTAAAAATTACCACAAAAAACGCTATTCACTCAGAAACCAAGGAGGCCCACACAGCACACTTTCCTTAATCCAGCATTGGAAATCAACAATTTGTCATTTTATCACACATAATAATACATTTTCCCAACATTGAACAACAAACTTTTTAATTTTCATGCAGTGGTGCATTTTTGCCAGATGAAAATGGTTATGCTAGGAGAAGCCAGTTTTTGACTTCTTAGAATAAACTCATTTTTCTAGGCTATAGGTGTCATTAAATCGAATCGAACTTGGCTAACGACCTAGCGCAACTATAAACGACTTCCAGCTAATTTCATACCAGTTAATCACATAAACCGCTTTATCGCATAGGATTCCAGATCCTAAACCGAAACTACCCATATGAGAAAAGAGTACAGTTAATTGCTTAACCATAGTCACTATATAACATATATAGACTATGGTTATATAGAGACCATGGCGTAACGGCTGATCGCAAAAACAGTATTTGGCATGAACTGGATATTCCAATGGAAATATTCTTTTCATTTGCAAACTTTAATCACATAGTTAACTTCATTTGTGCACAAGGTTTCAAAATATGAAGATCACTTATGCGCAAATAAAAAGAAGAGCTGAGGATAGAAAAGAATGGCGGAGGGATATCATGAGAGCTGCCGTAAGGCAGATTACCTTGATGGTGATAGTTAACTTTGAATGAGTATAAAGCACTCTGCTCAGATGGTGTGAAACCTGAAGGCCATTTATCCGCAGCAACTGTTGCCCAAACAACTCCCTTCACCGACGTGCCAAAATCAACACCATGTGTTCAACATCCAGGCTTCCGCACATTGTGTTTGGGGCTGTCTAGCTTGCTGTGTCTCCTCCATACGGGTGTGAAGCTTTGTCGCAAAAGTAGCACTTTGAACTCTTCGGCATCCGGCTGCTTTCGGGGATTTTCGGAAGAAAAACGCCTAAACACACGTGGCTTTGCGCAGGAGATTGTCCGGACCAGTATGCTCTACAAACCTGGTAAAAGTCTCAAAAGACGCGGCAAGTCTTCTAGTCTGCGCTTGAAAAAAAAGTTTTTGCTTGGGGGATGTGGGTTTTTTGTCAGTGACGTCATAAGTAGAGGACTTTTAGGCCATCTTGGCCCACTTTGCCTGGCCCTGGGCGCCAACCGTTAGGTGGTAGTATTTCGCTGAAGTTTTTACTGGAAACTAGGCTCGAATCCGAGTCTTTTGATACTTTGGATAACCTGCTGGGGTTTCGGGTTCAAAAGTTGTGATGTAAGTTAGTAAAAATATTTGACTAGTTAGCTAATTAGATAATTGATTTGTTTATTTTAGATCATAACTTTTGAACCAGAAACGCTAGAAAGTCGATCAAAGGCTCAAAAGACTCGGACTCGAGCCTAGTTTCCAATAAAAACTTCTGCGAAACACTTTGGCCTAGCGGTTTGGGCCTTAGGCCAAGCAACATGAGCCAAAATGACCTCAAAACTACTTAACTTATGTCGTCAGTCACAAAAAAATCTGCACCCCCAACCAAAAAAATTTTTTCGAGTTCAATCTACTAGACTGGCCGATACGTTTGAGCCCTTAAACAGCTCTCTAGCGCAATCGGCGGAGGAGCTAGGGCATTGGTAAGGCAGCCGAAAACTGCTGTTTTTAGGCCGAATTAAGTACAAATATATCGTAGGCCAGTTCTCGCGCGAGCCAACATATTGGCGCCTCCTTTTTTGGCCATAAATCGCCAGCTGCTAGAGAGCTATTCAAATCCTCTACGCATCCAGCAAGTCTTGGAGTCAAAATCAAAAAAAAAAATTTTTTCGTTTTGGGTTTCAGGTTTTCTGGGTGGAACGTCACAAGTAGGGGTGTTTTTGTGTTATTTTGGCCATCTTGCCCAACCCTGGGCGTTGTCCCAATGGGCCATTTTTTGGACTCAAAGTTTAGTTGAAAACTACGTCAAAATCTGCGTCTATAGAGCCCTTGATTGACTTCCTAGCATATCGGGTATGAAAATTATGGCTCACAAACCAAAAATTGACCAAAATTTTGCTCCCTCAAAAGCCACTCTGAGGGGCATTTCTTCCCAGGCAATATCTCGCCGTCAGACTGAGCTAGAGAGCTGTTCAAACCCTCTAAAGACTTGCGGAAGTATGTAGTTTGCAATAAAAAATACGTTTCAGTTTAGGATGTCTGTTTTTTTAAAGCTTATGTAATGATAGGACGTTTATGTTATTTTTTGCTGACGTCAGCATTTTTGCCCAACCTCCCTTCAAGACCCGCAGGAGCCATTTAAATGACATAAATTTTTGTTTGAGTTGAGCTGTTTTTTGGTTACATTTCGAGACCTTTGAAGGTTCCGAATGGGTTTTTAACATTTCTGGTTCCAAGATTAGGGCCAAAAAACATTAAAATAAATTAGGGAAATCCCCCAAAAGTATTGAGAAAAGCCCCTTACCAGTTAGCTGTTTTCTGGCCTAACCTTTGAACCAGAAATGTTAGAAACTCAATCAAGGGCTCTAAAACGCGTATTCTCGCCTAGAATCCAAAACTACTGCGAGTCAAAATATTAGTGTGTGGGATCGGATGATGACGTCATATAATTCACCAAACAACATGCCCCTGTCATGCTCCCATTGGCCCAAAAATCCCAACCAAATTTTTAAAAATTTCTTTTTCATCTTAGCTACACGACACCACTAGTCATTACAGGGTTTGAACAGCTCTCTAGCTCAATCTGCTGCCGAGTTATGGCTGGCCAAAGTTTGCCCTGAAAGGGCAAATTATGCCTTTACTGAGAAGTTTTGAGTTTGGTCAAAAACTGGGTTTTTGACCCATAATTTTGGCTACAGATATGCTAGCAAGTCAATCAAGGGTGAATGCGACCATATTTGACACCTTTGCACCAGATGTGTTAAATTCTTTACTGAACAAAAAATGTGCACCTGTATTGTACACAAACTTCGATTTTTAGTTTTGTTTCCAAAGCACTGAGCACAGTACACTTCACAGTTCAAAATGCAAATACATGCTGTACGTTGCGCTGTGGACAATGGACTGTTTCAACTTCACCAACTTGTTTGACTTCACTCTTTTTGTTTTTCACATTAAACATTCATATGGTGAATGCCTCAACTTAATGATACATAAAAAAACGCCAATGGTATTATAAAATCTTCATGATGCCACAGGCTAACAAATCAGTTAAGTCTTTATGTACAGTGCCCAGCTGTATCAGAACCAAGAGATTTTCAGAACCTCTTGAGGCATTTCTATATTCTGCAGTTCTACAAATCTTCATACATGGCAGCTGTGAGATATAAATGTGTTCCCAACTGTAGTGTATAGTCCAAAGGAAGCAGAAAGATGGCCGCAAGTGCGAGAAACTTTCCATGACTAATACGGACAATTATTACGTCACACACGCAGTGTGCATGTTTAAGACTTTGGCGTCCGGCTGCTTTCGGGGATTTTTGGAGAAAAAATGCCTAAACGCACGTGGCTTTGCGCGAGAATATCTCCGCTCCTGTTCAGGTTACGGACCTGGTTGAAGCATCAAAAGACGCTGCAAGTCTTCTAGTGTGTACTCGAAAAAAACTTTCTTGCTTAGGGGTGTGTTTTTTTTGTCAGTGGCGTCATAAGTGGAGTCGTTTAGGCCACCATGGCCCACTTTGCCTGGCCCTGTGTGCCAACCGTTAGGTGGTAGTATTTCGCTGAAGTTTTTACTGGAAACTAGGCTCGAATCCGAGTCTTTTGATACTTTGGATGACCTGCTGGTTTTGGGTTCGTTGTGATGTAAGTTAGTAAAAATATTTGACTAGTTAGCTAATTAGATAATTAATTTGTTTATTTTAGATCATAACTTTTGAACCAGAAACGCTAGAAAGTCGATCAACAGCTCAATAGACTCGGACTCGAGCCTAGTTTCCAATGAAAACTTTTGCGAAACACTTTGGCCTAGCGTTTGGGCCCTAGGCCAAGCAACATGAGCCAAAATGACCCCAAAACTACTTCACTTATGTCGTCAGTCACAAAAAATCTGCACCCCCTAACCAAATAATTTTTTTTCGAGTGCAATCTACTAGACATTAGGTTCCCAACCTTTTTGGAAGCTGGCACTCCTTTCATAAAAATAAAGTAGCATTCGCATCTCCTCCTTTTAGATAAGCAAAGAAATCACAAAAAAGTCCGATTTTGCAGTATCTTCATTTTTTAAATTACTACTAGTCTCCAGGCCCGCAACTGGGAGGAGACCGAGCAATTTCCCTCCCCCCAAAGTTTTTAAAAACATGTTTAGTTGTTACGTACAATCATTTCCCGCTGAAAATATCAGCTAGTTGCGGCCCTGCTCGTAACGTAAGCCTACTGATGACACAACAGAAAGCGCTCAGCGTACTGTTTAACTTCCATACCTAAATACTGCTCATTAGAAACCATCCTGGTGACTTTTTCTGCTGCTTCTCTGAAATATCCGCCCATACCTTGACACACAATTATTCAGAGCCACGCACAAATCGTTGCAAGGGTTCAAACGGTTCCGATAAGAGCACTAGAGTACAGGGTCGGCCCTAGCAGGTGTGGGGCCCAATGCAAGACCTAGACGAGGGGCCCCTCTGAGCAGTGGTTTTATGACGTCATTGTGTTTAGCCAACCGTGTTATACAACCATGGTAGAGCGCAGATATAAAGCCTTAGCACAAGAACTGAGCACATTTGCTAACATTTGATAAATAGAAGAAATTCATCACTAGTTCTAATGAGAGCCTTATTTGTTTAACAATGAGATTTGTAAGCCGTTTCTACTGCGTTCTCGAGTGCAAACAATATCAGAAAAAATGAACGATCTACCTAAACACCATGGTGCCGAGCCCTCAGAGACGCGGGAACTAATGCAGCTGCATCGGCCGGCCCTGCTAGAGCAGACAGGACTTTTGCACTGAATTTTTGGTAACTTTGCATGGTTGAACACCAGAAACTTTGGAGTATTGTGGCATCAAACAACAACGTCGCCATAATTGCGCCATAAACATTTAAACGTCACAATTGCATCAACGACCATCTTCAGTGTGGTAACCGCAGCACAGAGTTGTGAGTTGGGCCGGGTTTAGACTAAAGTTGGTCAAAATGTTTCGAGCTTGCACACAAAAGTTTTTGCATTGAGGGACACTTTTGCCGCCAGTTACTGTTGAAACGATCGAGTTGATTAAACCTTCAATAAAAAATGATTTAATTGTCAATTATTTTGTCACGTTACTTTGCTATGCCATCAATTCCCCGCAGAAGCGCATACTGTATTTAATCGATTGAATTGTTAGTCGCCCGTGGTTGTAGGGCATGCTTGAACATAGCTTACCTAAGCCTCGAGATACTTTCGCATACTAGCACGTTTCGCGATTTTGGCAACCCTGGTAACAAAGGCGTGGCAAGGGGCTATGCCGCCCCCCAAATTTTTAGCATATCTAGTCATTTTGTCTTTTAAGAAGTGGCGTCCCAAACAAAAATGCTGTTGCTTGCCTAAAGTCAAACATTTTGCCACCCCAAAAAAATTTTAGGCTGTCTACGCAACTGCCTGGTAGTGGTAATTGTTTACGCCACTACAACTGCCTTCTGTTCATCGTAATCCCTCCTATGACGTATGTGCACATGATGCTGAAGAGAACATGAAGGCAAAAAGAGGGTTTGATCGACAAAACATATCCAAGGAAAGACAGGCTGTCATCTGTACCTTTCGATAAGGTAAAGAAATAAATGTAAGCCACTCTTGATTATATGTCGCACTAAATGATGAAAAAAAAACTTTAGTAGTCCCAGCTTACAATCGAATAAATGCGGTGTCTTAAGTCATTAGATAAATTTGGCTTTCGGGCTTCAAAAATAAATGTTGGGATCGTGCTTGTCATATTGTGTTCGAGCTTCAAAATTAAACCCATTAACAACTCTCCGCAGCATGAAGCAGAAATAGCAATGTACACATTTACCAATTTAATTTGTTGAATAAGTAACGTTAGTTAGAATATAGACTGGATAATGTTCTTTTGAGTAATAGCACTTGCGAGGTTTCATAAATCTTGGTTATTTTGAAAAAAGTATATCCAACACTAACATACAAACTCGCACCCTTGAAAATAGCATTTTGGAACCCCAGGTTGGGAACCACTGTACTAGACTGGCTGATCCGTTTGAGCCCTTGAACAGCTCTCTAGCACAATCGGCGGAGGAGCTAGGGCGTTGGTAAGGCAACTGAAAACTGCTGTTTTTTTAAGCCGAAATCGAAGTACGAATATATCATACGCCGGCTCTCAAAGTGTTAAGATAACATGCAATGCACGGGCCCACAACAACGTTGAATTTACTTTTCAACTGATGACCACTGGTTTGCTAAACACTAAAGGATTTCGGAATTAAAAATACTGTATCAGGAGCAAGGGACTTTCAGAACATCTAGAAGCATTTTTATATCCCACAGTGAATAAAATCTCCGTGTTCGGTTTGCTGTCAAGCTACAGATACCAACAGTGTCAGGTAGCACGCATGTGGAGCAATGTGATTCGGAATAATCGTATACAACAGGGGTGACCAACTTGTCTTTGATTAGGATTGACTAGAATATTTCTTGCTAACTCGTGATCGACCAGTCAGTAATAAAGTCACAAGTTCAAAATGCCAAATTTGAGTATTGCACGTGCAAATACAGTGTACCATCACCTTAGTAAGTGATGCACAGATAAAATGCAAATTGTCTCTTGCCCCTAAATCATGATTGTCACGCAATGACAAGAAAACATTGTACAAAACCTTGCGGCATCTGCCGTGCTAGCCTATGGTCAGCCACCACAAGAGACATCAAAGAATATACGTGACCAACCAACTATGGAGAATTTTATGTACTTTCTGGAATATTGATAATGATTGAAAGTGTTCTTTTTAGTTATCTTGTCAATTCAATGCAGAATCAGGCGTGATCGACCAGTTGAGCCTTGGCAATCAACCGGTCAATCGTTATCAACTTGCGACTTGTTGACCACCCCTGGTATACAATGTTAGAATGGAATGCTGTTGCCTGTTCGAAAACACTCGCATTAGAAACCTGCAATGGCAGCGTCTAATATTTGATCAGCGTTAGTGCTGAATACCTTTGGCACAATGGGCCAGTGATGACAGTGAAGCGATGCGCTGCTGCTCTAGTGCAATACATTAACGTTTTCCAAATGTCTGTATGTTAACCGTGATAGCAAGTTAGTGGTAGTTGATTATGCAGTGGAAAAAGATCCTTCAGAAAAAGCTGATGTGGCAAGTTATATAAAGATTTTTTCAAGCCATTTGTGCAAGCAAAGGCAACTGCTCATTCGTAGTTTTCCTATCTCCAGGCACTTTTCTAGCTGACACGTTAACAAAATGACTACAACTGATTTTAAAACATGCAAGAATCAATGCACTCAATGACTTACAAATGCATGTAGTCTTTTAAGTAATTGCGGAAATCACTGTGCTTGTTGATGTCTCAAAAAAGCCTATGTGGTGAACTGCATAATGTCAATGTAGGCATAGTAGTGCTAAGTTTCCACTTGTCCATGTGGTGTAAGAGTAAAATGCAAGGAGTGGACTGAAAAAATGTTTGTGAGTGCATACTTAGTGCTGTTTCCACATGGTGCCAGAGAAAAACGCACATGAATGGACTGAAAAAATGTCTGTTTGTGCGCATTAACTTTCATGTGGTAGAACCAAGTACACCGCTGATGTTGTGGAAGATCTAAACCGAATCCAATTACCCGGTTTAAATTAGCATTTTGGATTCAGATAGTTTAGGATCCCAATCCTTCTGGATTAGGTAGTGCAAAAACGACAACCTACTGAAAACCAAAAATGCAAAAACGACTACCTACTGAAAACCAAAAGAAAACTAAAATTGAAACATAAGCTAAGTGGGAACCCAATTTTTGCATTTAGCTTGCCAGTGGGGGCAATTCACCCTCTGCCTCCTGGGTCATTCCATGTCAAGTCACCCAATGGGCTAAACCCTACCCTTTCAGAATTTAATGAAATTTGGCATACATGTTGGTTTCAGACCCCAAGCCTCAAATCTACAATTTTTCAGTGATCGGATGATCAGTTTCCAAGATATGGGGAGTTAATTTTTTGAAAATTTCGAGAAAACAAGGGGGGGGCACCCAACTTCAAAACACTATCTTTTTGATATGTTGTAGGTAACAAATAGGGCTTTGATATCAGATGGTGATCAGAATTTTATAATTTGATCCATGGGGTCAATCTCAAGCCAAAATATAAGTCAAAAGGTCATCACCCCAAAATTTACACAAATCACAAAAATGATGTCAGATTAGAATTCTTAGGTTTTTCCCCTTTTCAAAGATACCTTACTTTTGCAGATTGGACCACTAGTTCAAAAGATATGGTGTTCTGAAGTTGGGTGCCCCCCCTTATTTTCTTGAAATTTTCAAAAAATTAACCCCCCATATCTCGGAAATCGATCATCCAATCACTGAAAAATTTTAGATTTGAGGTTTGGGGTCTGAAACCAACATGTATGCCAAATTTCATTAAATTCTGAAAGGGTAGGGTTTAGAATTGTCTTTTTTTGGGTGATTTGACATGGAATGACCTAGGAGTCAGTTATGCCACTGCAACAAATGCATGAAACATTGATTAAATGAAATAATCACTGCTTAAAATGTTTTGTAGCTTTTCATTTGAAATGAAATGAACAGTGATGGCAATATAGCTGTGCATCTCTCTATTGGACCAAAAGTGAGTGGTCAACAAAACCTCACTGGTTTTTTTTTTAGTTTTTTTACGAGTATCCGTAGATGATTTCTTCACATGCTAGTTATCAGCCTTGTGCAAAGGTGCTTTCAAATTGGGTTAAGTTACCTTATTCCTCTCAAAAAAAGTTTATTGTACTGCTTATATACATAGTCTACTGTATTGTTCAGACCATAAGACACACTTAAAATCCTGTAATTTTCTCAAAAATTGAAAGTGTGCCTTATAATGCAATGCGCCTAATGTATGAATCTGGTTGTGCTTTCTCATGTAGAACCAATTTTAGGTGGCAAACAGTGCTATTTATTTAATTGTTAGTTGCGTTTTTTTGTAAACAGACCACCGTGTTACATAATAAACCAACAACAATTGCAATGAGCAGCATCTGATAGTAGCTCACAAATACCACAGATCGCATAACTCTGCAGGGCTCATGACTACATTGGCGCACACCGAATCAAACAGCACACAACTGTTATTTTGTTCTATTCATGTCTAGCGGATTAGGCATATGTGACAGATTAAACTCTCTCGTATGTAATGACAGATTAAGCTCTCCCGCATGTAATGAAAGATTAAACTCCCAACTTGGCGACTCTGGCACTCGGGAATTTTTAGTAAAGACTTGAATACAGTACAGTTTGGCTTATCTAAGTTTAGATTCATTTGATGTGCCTTATAATCCAGTGCGCCTTATGTATGAAAAAAGAACAACTAGAATTAAATTTTTGATACTGCACCTTATGGTCCTGAAAATACGATACCACAGCATTTGCATTCATAGACTCACTCTGAATATATATAAATAAAACATTGTGGCAACCCGTTTTTAAGAAAACCTCTTACGCTTGTTGCTATGTCTCACTACTAGACTCATCACGTTACTTCTGGTGGCCAACAGGAAGGCTAGCTGGACCAAAGCGAGAATTCGCTACAAAAACTGTGCTTGCCGTTGGACTATCTGGATTTAACGCACACGGAAGACAAATGGCCTCCTCTGAATCATAATCATAACAAATGATGATCAAAGGAGGAAACCCGGCCACCAAAACTGCGGTTCATGGCACAGTGCTCTGGAATGAAGATTTCCAAGTTTATATCACAAAATAATCATCGATTACGATTAAATTTACAATGTAATCGTCATTTTTAGTCAGTTCAATCGGTTACGGTTACTGAAAAAACTGTAATTCATTACGATTACACTATGTCTGGTTGTAAAGTGACTGTGAAAAAGTGGCTCATGCAGGTCTTAAACATAAAAACAACCCAGTGCCAAAAGTGTTAATGGAAGCTTTCATATGTGCATAAATTGAAAAAATGACTATATTGTTTTGTATTTTATGTGTTACAACTGAACAATGTTGAGAGACTGTGAAAGAGTTGAATACAGTTTGACTTACCTGAGTTTTGCTTCATTTACTGCATCTTATAATCTGGTTAGCTTATGTATGAAAATAGAACAGCTAGCGTTCAATCATTGTTACTGTTCGGAAAGCCCTAGCGGCATGTGCGCAAAGCTTCACACTGGCAGCAAGCAACAATAGAGATCATGTGCCGCAAACACTCTACTATTGCATGTTCGCGCCACTCATATATGGGTGTTGTTCTTCGCACACATTCCGTTCATGGTGAACTGCGCATTCAGCTCAACGCCAGCTTAGAGGTTGCAAAAATACTGTGCCTCAAAACCCAGTGTGTCTTATGACCTGTAAAATACAGTATGTTCCTTGCATTGATAATAATTTTGTGAATTGAAAACTCACTATATTTGAATTCAGTAATTGAAGCATCAACTAACTTCAACCTTAATGCAGGTATATTTTCTGACTTTTTGGGTAGCAAATATGTCAGATAGTAACACACGTATAGCTATTGTCAATTCTGACAAATGCAAGCCAAAACGATGCCGACAGGAATGTCGAAAATCATGCCCTGTGGTGAGAATGGGCAAACTTTGCATTGAAGTTGTTCCTACTAGTAAAATTGCATGGATATCTGAAGAGCTGTGCATTGGATGTGGCATCTGTGTTAAAAAGTGTCCTTTTGAAGCTATCAGTATAATCAATCTTCCTAGCAATTTAGAAAAAGATACCACTCACAGGTATAGTGCGAACTCCTTCAAGTTGCATCGTTTACCTACTCCAAGAGCAGGTGAAGTACTTGGATTGGTTGGAACAAATGGTATTGGTAAATCTACTGCATTGAAGATTCTTGCTGGGAAGCAAAAGCCAAATCTTGGAAGGTTTGATGATCCACCTGATTGGCAAGATATTCTTAACTACTTCAGGGGATCTGAACTGCAAAACTACTTTACAAAGATTTTAGAAGATGACCTGAAAGCTGTGATCAAACCACAATATGTGGATCAAATCCCAAAGGCTGTTAAAGGCACAGTACAACAGATGCTGGATAAGAAAGATGATACTGGCACTCAAAAGTACTATTGTGATTTGCTGGACTTAAATCATGTGTTAAACAGGAATATATTTGAGCTTTCAGGTGGTGAGTTGCAAAGGTTTGCTATTGCCATAGTTTGTATCCAGAAAGCTGACATTTACATGTTTGATGAACCATCTTCCTACTTGGATGTGAAACAACGTCTGAATGCAGCCATGGCCATTCGCAGTCTTGTTAGGGCAAACAACTATGTGATAGTTGTAGAACATGACCTAAGTGTTCTTGACTACCTATCTGACTTTATATGTTGTTTGTATGGTGTTCCAGGAGCTTATGGTGTTGTTACAATGCCCTCCTCCGTTCGAGAAGGAATCAACATTTTTCTTGATGGGTTTGTTCCTTCAGAAAACTTAAGGTTTCGTGATTCGTCATTGGTATTTAAAGTGTCTGAAACTGCTGATGGTGATGAAGAAATCAAAAAGATGTGTCGATACAATTATGGCAATATGGAAAAAAAACTTGGAGACTTTGAGCTTTCTGTTCGAAGTGGTGAATTTACAGATTCCGAGATTGTTGTGATGTTAGGAGAAAATGGCACAGGAAAAACTACATTTATAAGAATGATGGCTGGTAAACTTTCTCCAGATTCTGGCGATGCAGTACCAAACTTGAACATTAGCTACAAGCCCCAGAAAATCAGTCCGAAATCCACTGGAACTGTGCGTCAACTACTGCACACCAAAATAAGAAGCGCTTATGTCCACCCACAGTTTGTTACTGATGTTATGAAGCCTCTTCTGATAGATTCCATTATTGATCAAGAAATACAGAATTTGTCAGGAGGTGAATTGCAACGAGTTGCACTGGCTCTATGTCTTGGAAAACCAGCAGATGTCTATTTAATTGATGAACCATCAGCATACCTTGATTCTGAACAACGTATTGTTGCTGCTAAGGTATTTTTTTGTTTTTGTGGTGTGTTTTCACAATGCAAGCTGGATGCTTTTGCACATTTTACTAAAAAAATTGTACGTTATTGAGTCTTTTTGATTGGTAATATTGTAAATTTTGTGTCAAACACTGTGATAAAATACAATTGTCATAAGCTCACATACACAATTTGACTGCTGCCAAAAAATTATTTTGTCTTTAAGGGCTGAAATTCAGAGAGAAAATTGTGTAGATATAAAATTTTCAATAATAATGATTTTCTTTTGTTTAGTACATCACAAGAGCAATCCCATAGTGTGGAAATTCAAATGTAATAGTTCTTTTCTAACATTTTAGTGCGTGCTCATTATAATTTTTGGCTTTTACAGGTGATAAAGCGCTTCATTCTGCATGCAAAGAAGACAGCGTTTATTGTGGAGCATGATTTCATCATGGCAACGTACCTGGCTGATAGAGTAATTGTCTTTGAGGGAACTCCTTCAATAAAAACCACAGCCAATAGTCCACAACCTTTGTTGGCAGGCATGAACACGTTTTTGGAATCACTGGAAATAACATTTCGCAGAGATCCAAACAACTTTCGCCCACGAATCAATAAGTTGAACTCTGTTAAAGATGTTAGTCAGAAAAAGTCAGGGCAGTATTTCTTCTTAGAAGATTGATTAACTCCTACAGGATATCTTACTACTGTTTACAGGCATTGTCTCCTGTAATTGCAAAATGTAGGATCACTACATCATTTGTGTTTCATTAGGCGCACTGTCATGAGCTCTACTCATTAAAACCTTATGCTCTGCTTATCAAAGTACTAAAACCTTGTCACTGGTTTGCAGTAAGAGTATTAAAATGTACTGTAGTATTGGGCACAGTTCGTCGCGTGATGACTTGTTTGATGATTAACTGACAGAAATCTGTTGCTTTTGTTTCAGTACAGCTGATTTGTGTGATGTCGTGGACACAGAGGCGTAACGAGGGAGGCATAATTCCCAGGGCGCCGAAAAGGCCCAACAATGTAACAAGTACTTTTTTCAATAATACAGTACATTTGCTTCCGAAAGACCTCAGGTTCAAACATGGGGGAGCCAAACTTCTTCTTTCCCCGGCGCCATCTAACCTTGTTACGCCCCTGCGTGGACAGCCTTTCTGTTGACTTAGACTTTTCAGAAACAAATCTTTAGTTTCATCATTCTTCGATAGTGTGTAACCCGTGAAGTTATATGTCGTGTTGCTTTTAAGACAATTGAGATCTTTATGCGTATGACTGATAGCTGTTTAAGATTCCTGCAACTTCACTCCCGTAAACCCTCAAACAAATTAAACGTTTTTCATGTGTTTGTATATAGCATTTACAACCCCAAAGTTTCTGCTAGTTCTTTTTTTAGAGCTTTTGCTGTTAGTACCGTATGCTTACGTTGGTCATTTCGGGACTGTTTAATTATCCGACTTTGGGTGGAGTGTGAGATAAATGCGGTGTCGTGGTGTGTTCCATAACATTCATGCGGACGTGGGAAGAACGAGAACTTGGTGTGTAATATCTTCAGTTCAAAAAATCTTTGAAAAACAATTCTTGTTTATTTCGAGACATTTCGGGTGTTCTTAATCCATTTTCAATCGGAAATGAAGCAACCTTAGGAAAGGCAAGCAGTTCAAAACTGAAGGGCTTAGTGACGAAGAGAGGTGAATGTAGCGTAAAATCTCTGAAAACAACAGTAAAACTGCCAGCCATGTAGGAAAAATTGCTGAAAACAACACTAGGACTACCAGTGAGGCAGTGCGTAGATCATATCACGAGGAGGATGTTGTTAACAAATAGCAAACTACCCGCAACTTTGAAAACGTTACGTACTACACTTGAAAACTTGCAGTCATCAGATTACTTAAGGTTTGCGTAAAATCACTACTGACAAGATATAACCACTAACAACCAAGTTCGCGCTATGCGTTTGCATCAATACTAATAATTGTAAGCACATGTAAGTATGAACATGAAAAGTTTAGCATTGAACAGACACGTAGCAAAACAGTTTATGTACAGTATTGAAAAGATATAGTGGTGGAAATATCAACGCTGATCTCGGGCTGTTGCTTTTGTATTGGAAATGTGGATTAAGAACAATCCGAAAAGTCTGGAAATACTGTAAAAAATAGTTTTATTAAAGCTTTTTTAGGTTTGATAAAGTTGGGAAGTCTGTCCCAATTATATGTTGTAAAGATATCCTATGTTTGCGATGTTCTTTTTGCTTACAGCTGAAAGTCCTATTGTACATGTTGGAAATGTATAGATATTTAGACTTGGCAATTTCAATAAAAAACTGAGCTCGCGATGCTGGTGTTTAAGTCTTGGCGTCAAATTTCGCATGTGTAGAAAGCTTGCTGACGTATCTGAGCCATTTTTGCCACTGACCTCTATACCGAATTTTGGGACGTTCACGGGCTATTTTATTTGATTCGGTCGAACATAACTGGAGTTAAAATATATTGCTGCATTGATGTACTTTACCCGTCTCACGAATGCAGCACTTGGAATTCGCCTGTCAGTGTTCGCCTTGTGTTTTAACAAGAACATACGTGACCTAACATGACTGTAATTTGAAGCAAAGCTAATTTTGAGATTTGGAAAGTTTTGTGATTGATGCTCAAATTTTAGTCGTTGTTTGCTCGTTTTGTGGAAGATTTTATTGTTACTTTGATGTTGGAAATGTGCAGATGGAGGGTTCGGCGTTAGTAATAAGAAGTAAAAGCAACGAGTTAAATTTGTTTGTAGTTGTCTTTATTACATTACCTGTTCGTCTGCCAATATGATTTTTTAGTTTCATTTAATTTCAAGTTTAATTTTTCTTGTCATGGCATTTTCGTATTGTTCGCACAGTAGTGGACACAGGCCAATTTGGTGGGGGGGTGCGATATCGATTTGCAATGAACCCAATGCTTCACAGCACCATAATGTGTAAATCAATCACTTTGGCATACGTACATAAGCTTGGTTTAGAAGAAGCTTGAGTGATAAAACTGGTCAAACTTTTACACTGCACCGCTACGGAACCAACAAGCAATGTGGCACATAACAACGATCTGACGTAGTCACCGCCAACGGCGCAGGTACATGAAGGACTCGAGATGAACACTTCATGTAACGACATAATACTTATTCTCATTGTGGGTTACGTTTGCTACAGCACAATTACCAGTGGCAGTAGTGCTGTTTGACTTGTATGTTGCAACAAGTGAGCGTAGTCACTTGGATGCGGTTTAAATCAGTGCTCTTCAAATGGGGAATCTAAACAGTTTTTAACTGTCGTTTGGAATAGTCTGCAACACTCATAGTAGTAATTTGTGTATAACATATGTTATAGCATAATCAAAGAAAAAGAAGCGGGTTGATTCTGTTCATTTGCAACCGAAATTGAGAGAACGGAAAGAAACAAACAATTTGTAATGAGTGAAAGCACGAAAAAACGAAAGCGAGAAAGCACGATCATTCATGGGCGTCCGCAGAAATTTTTCCAGGAGGGGCAACGTCAGCATTTTGCTTATCGTTTTCAAATTGCTGACGTCAGGGTTCCCTCAAAGATAATTTTACACTGACCAAATACTTGTTTTAGTGAGCGTGATTATTTTAGGGCTGAGAAAGTGGAGTTTTCAGTAAATTGCAAGCTTTGAATTATATAATAAATATACAATCTTATCAAAATACACGTTTCATTCAAATACATAGCTTCTTTTTTGCGTGCTTTTCCATTACTTTGGAATGTTGTAAGTGCGCGAGTTGTGATGGTTCTGAATATTTGCGCCCCTTAGAGGGAACATTGTTGACGATGCAATGCAAATGGATGTTCACAAAACGCTTTATCCTTTCTACACTACAAAGAAAATGCCCTATGTTACGGTAACAATCACATCAAACTTTTCGTTGGCAGCAATAACCAGGTATATTAGTATTATGACAAATAACACAGTAGGCCAGGCGTCACCAACCTGGTGCCCGCGCATGGACCACGTGGGTCGCCCGCGGGATTGTTCTGGCAATAGCACAAACATGATCAGAAGGGCAAAATTCAAAAAATTTCTGCCGTTTCTAAGTTTGTGAAACGTCCACAAACCAAATTTCATGCTCATACCATGAAGGAATTTCAAGTTATTAGGCCAAAAAAAGTCAAAATTAATCGTTAGGTCAAAATTTATGGTTGGGTCAAATTCTTCTTGCAGCACAGTTTTGTTCTCTTTATCGATATTTTATTGAAACTACAACAACATATCGATATGCTTTTGCAAGTTTAGTTGCAGTTCTGTAATTAGAATGGGTTTGTTGCGATTTCGGACGTAATAATGTTGTTGGGCGGTAATGGCTCAGTGGTAAAGCGTGCGCCTCCTAATTGGAAGATTGATTGTTCCATGGTCACTGAGGGAATTGCCGTAGCGCTCCTTGGGCAAGAGCGTTCACCTCAATCGCCCCGGCAAGGGCTAAGTTCAGGCTTCGGCCTGCCGCTAACTACCGTTACCAAAAATCAAAGAAAAAAAATAATAATGTTGTTTTTCCTACTACTGGCCGATTGAATAGTATGTAGGATGGGGGTGGTAAGGCAAGAAAGGTGGTCTTGCAACCGTACGTGGTTTGGTAAAAGCTCAATCCATTGTGCATATAGTGCTTCAACTTCATGATGTTCTCAGTTTTGACTCTACTTTAGTTATTAATGTACTTATCAATATATCATCCCCAAAGTTAAATAATTATTTTTTTCAATTTTGAAGTATAAAGTGCATGAATATGTTTTTCAGTTAACCTCAACACCTAAGGCTGAATTATTTTACAGTTGCAAACGTAGAAAACTTATAGGTGGAAATAAAGTCAAAATTTGTAAATTACAAAGTAAAAATTTTAAATTTTAGATCAAAAAATTGGCTGCACCTATGATCAGGCTCTTCACATTGATAAATATGTTTAATTTTTATTAACGATGACATAATTGAAGAAAAATTCAGCAAATTTTTATTTTAGAAATGTGTGTATCAAACTGGTAGTGCTTTGCATTAATTTGTACCAAGAAGTAGCTCTCACTTTCAAAAAGGTTGGTGACCCCTGCAGTAGGCTATCTGCAGATTTTCAACGCAGGGCATTTCTTTTCAAATAAGCATTGCCATGATCTGTACGGAAAAAGCATTGGATTGCCATGGTTTTCAACGTAACCACAAATTATGACTTCATTTACTTAGCAAGCAAGGCCTCACCCAGCTGATATATTCAACTGAACATGTTTTCGAAAATTTCGGGGGGGAATTGCCCGGTTACTACTCCGACTGATTGCGGGATCAGCTAGGAAGGCTTGTCAGCGTCACTTAGAAACAAGAGCTGCAAACGTCTGGGATCTCGTCCAAAGCGATCAATAAAACGTTCCTACAAAAACCGGACAAGTAAGTAGACCTGTAGGCTACGTACACGACTACGGACAAACTTACTAGACTTAAAACACCACGCAGGTTTTGCAAAATTGACCAGATGAATTATGAAAACTCGCCACAGCCAATATGGCTTTGCACTCAGTATTCACTCAGATGTCAGAACTAAGCCTTAACGATTAAGACGTATTCTCACAAGCCTGCATAGATGCATTCTAACAAGCCACGTAATTTTATACTGCACGAAAAGAAGCCTCCATAAGTGTAGTTTGACACTCAGGCACATTGGTCGCACTCGCACTAATAATAATGGATTTTTCACACTTGTGGAAGCATTGCTATAGGCTCACTCATGCTTCTTTTCACAAAGTACAAATGAACGTGGCTTATCGCTATCTGCATGTCACTGTCTCGCTGCAACACCCGCACAGATGGCAGGGTCGTCGCCGGGATGTCGCAGCAAGAGGGGCAAAAAGTCACAAGGGGGAGCATATTTTTAAATACAATGTTGGATGTATACAGCAACCGCCACGAAAAAAGTTGCTTGCGACATGTAAACTTTATTCACATGTAACTCGACCCAGAAAGTTGCACAGATATGAACGCCGAACCGGCTGAGCACCGGCATTTGATGTTTTGCATCTTGGGCAAGTGAAGAGACAAGAAATAGCATATTTAGCAAACCCTTAAAACTGCCATCTCCTTGGAGATTGTCCTCGCTTTTCACCTTTGCCCCTCGCCTCTTTTATGTCGCCCAAGCTGAAGCAATCAGGCGGTTAGTTATACAGCAGAAATAATGAAAGTAGACGATACAACGTGGCAATTGAAGCACAAAAACAGAAAGAATGTCATCCTATGAACCTCTCCGAATAGAAAAAACTTCGTCAAAAAATGTTTTTTACTCAGCTCTGGAATCAACATAGCTCTGTTATCCGTACACTTAAATCCTTCAGTATACTCAAAGCGGGATTTAGCTGATGCGATGCCCCTAGTAGGCTAATCCAACTGCAAGGTACCATCTCCCACTGTTACTAGGGAAAATAGAAAAGCGCTAAGCCGAAAATGACGATACTGACGCTCTAACACATAGGTTCCCAACCTGGTGTACATGTACCCCAGGGGTGCATTTGCCTACCTGAAGGAGTGCATTTGAGGTTAGCAATATAAGAGAAAAAATAGTTACATTATATTTATTTCGAAATATTTATACATATATCAAAATCATATGCATACTGTTAAATATATCTATGAATAACCATGATAAAATATTTTGTCATACGAGATTTTAGGGGTACATGGTCATTGTTAATCTGTCGAAATGCTGAAGAGGTACTTGCTCATGTGTCGGAATGCTTAAGGGGTATATGGGAAACAAAAGTTTGGGAACCCCTGCTCTAAAATGGTCAGTATTGTCAATAAACCCCTGCTCCAAAAGTATGGTCAAAATTCAGACTGCAAAGAATCGAACGCAACGAAACCGTCGCGCTAAATGATGTGAGGTTTAAACTTCGCTCATGCTGTCATTATTGAAATACATGTTGGAAAATAAAAAGCTACAATCATCGAATAAACTCAGGCGGAACAGAGCACAGTAAACAATTAAAAGAGTTTAGTCCTGGCTTCATAAAAAAATTATCTAGGATTTCATTAAAATTGGTTTGACTAAGTTTGTCACTTTTAATGTACCGAATGCTTAATGTTGGACAACCTGTCCTGGAGCATTGCCACCCTTTAATTCATTTTTAATTCTTTTGAATCTTTAGTAAGATCTTTCTCCTGAGCAGTTTGTGACCGTCAAACTAAAAAATAAGACTCCGCGTGGTTGGATAGACCAAGAACCACTAATCTAAAGCATCAGACCCAAACGCTGCTTTGTCATTTTCTTGCTGTTTCCTTACTCTTTGTCCCTTAGGTACAGTTATGTGGTTGCCATTTGGAAAAGAGACTTTTGCTTATTATTCAAGCTCACTAAAATTTATTTGTTTGCTTAGCATGAGAGCAGTACAAACTTGCGCAAGTAGTGCACTCAATGGCAATCTGATTTCTGAATGACTGACTAGAAACGCTAACAAAGCAGCTGTATTGCTCAAGATCAGAAAATGCAACTGTGTTTTTATTGTAGGATGCTAGCCTTACACATATCTCTTATCTGCAGTATCACCTTTGAACTTTGATCAGGTGCGTACCGAACCTTTCGCCTAATACACACGTAACAATCAACATGCTCCACCAAAAGCAGGACGCAATCAAGGTGCCTTGAGTATGTCGGCATGCGGCTTGACCAATGGTCATATTGAGATTCATCAAAACTCGTTGGAAGACCCTGGTGTTATCGGCACAAGATCTGATTAAATGAATAAAAATTAAGAACATAAATCGTTGACGAATGCTTATTTATCGAACTGATCATACACAGTAACGGCAATTGACTCTGTGCGTACCACAGTTTTCTGGAGGGCCCTTGGATCTTGAGGCTTTAGGCTAGCCTACATAGCCTATTGATAAATCCATCCCTGAGCAGTGGCGGATCCAGACCAGGCGTTTGGGGGAGCAGTCAAATAGGGGGGCGCCAAAACGTCTTCACTTGTTAAATACCCCTGGTTCTTTGTGAAAGTCGTTGGGTATCACATAAACGTGGCTATCTTTTGTAGGCTAAAAAGGTGGCAATTTTGTTGGTCGAACTATGCAATCTTTCACGAAATTACAATAGTTTAAAATCGTTTTATATCATATTTCACAAAAAGTTTGAAGCGGGTCGAAGAAGATGGGCCCTGTCTTTCACAGGTTGCACATAAATGAGAACATTGTCGATGTCCCAAAAATGTTTTATCTAAAAAGAAATGTTTGAAAGATATACCCTAAGGCAGTAGTCCCCAACCTTTTTGTCACCGCGGACCGGTCAATGCATGACAATTTTACCGCGGCCCGCGAATACTTCATGATGGTTGCTCTTTTTCAGTAGCCGAAATGAAGTTACCAGTATGCAGCCTTATCTAATGGTTCAACCATTTGATAAGGCTGCTACAGTACAGTCTGCAGCTTTGCTCCTCCGACACTCTCACCTTATGCTCCAATGCTCTCACTCTATGCACCCAACAGTGCTTCCACGGGAAAAATGGACAAATCACATGCCCAGATACCTGCCCTTTCGAATGGGGAGCAATGGGGCGGATGTGCCTTTTCATAAAAGTATCATAGGTAATTTTATTGTCTATCAAGGTCGAATTGAAACAGATTTATTGAAGTTATGCGCCCACCCAGAAAACTCGGAATGGTTTTCTGTAATTTCTGTTGTTATTTTTGAGGTCAAAATTGTTGCCGAACAGAAACAAGCATAACTGGCAATGTTTTTTTTGTTGTTTATAAGTTTCCACTGCGCTCAACTTTTTATTGCCCCCCTGCCCTACCGCTGCTTCACCGTCCCTGGTTTCATATATTTGAACATTGGACTGCTGATATCCAGAGAAAATATCAATCTTATTAGTCCAGATTATAAAAAAGATATGATACTGTTCACAAAAAGTAGGGGCAGACAGGATGAGACCCTAAATCCACAGGAAATGCCTACAAACTCAAGCTCTAATCTCCACGATAAAGTCATTTTCCAATTTATTGAATACTACTATGAACCCTCCCCAAACAAGCTTAAAGGCACCCCCAATGCTGTTGATCAGGCGATGGATCTGCTTCTATCCAGGCGAACAAACACAGGTGAGATCACCTTATAACCAATTTAAAACCGCGAATATCAGCCAACACCACATTACCACTAAAAAAACTAAAATTTGCACCAGAAGATTGTTTTCTGCTCAAATTTTTCTGATTTACACCGAATGATCTAACCAATAAGCTACGCATTTTGCTTAGGTTAAAGATTTCGCTAATCATGTCAAATTTGTTTTTTCATGGCCAGCGTGAGCTGTCTACAGGTTTGCAATTGCAACAAAAGGATCAAAACGGCATGGCAGGGAACCTATTTACAATCACGGGCCATATATATATTGCGAAATGTTGTTGGCGGGCCGCAAAGTTAATTAACTTTATCTTAACCCCGCTCAGGTAAACTCTGCCCAATTTGGGCAAACGGTTATTCTACTTAAATTAAAAACTAGTTAACGTTCACGTAGAAAGCTGTTTTTTTCAGTAGCTGCATTTTTTCAGCCGCGCTTTCGGGCAGTCCTATCAAAATCTGCACAAGTTTTGTAGTTTTCGATGGGGAACAAAATTTTGCCCAAAGATCCCTCCTAAGGTAACCTTGACCAGTTTGGGCAAAAGGAGTTGATGCATGTCAGGGCGCAACCAGGGGGGGGGCATTTGGGGCATTTGCCCCCACCCCCGAAATTTTCAAAACATTGCATAGCAGTTTTGACATTTGTAGAAACTAAGAATCTATGAAAGAATGAAGATGAAATTTTATATTCTAATCATTTTTAAGAAATCTTATTGGAATTTATCTTTGTCTTGCTCGTTAATTATCTCCTTACAAGATTTATCTTGAGACAGGTTATCTAATCGAAAATTTCGTAAATGATTGGTATTCAACCACAAATATGCTGGAACTGTCAACTTGGGAGATTGTTTAAAGTGTTCGTATTTTTAAAGCATTTTCTATCTAGTTGTTCGCGTACTATTTTGTCTTAGATAGGCTTCAATTTGCCCTCATGAAACTTTATAACATTAGGGTGCTGTTGAACCGTGCAAATTGCTGAAACTTTCAAATTGATAAGAGAAATCTTGACATAGCAGTGCCTTGTCAAACCACTTGTTCTTCTGCGACCTTTTGATTATTGTTTTTGTTAGGTGCAAAGCGGATCACCATTATTAACGTAGTACATTTCTTATAAAAGTGCTCTTTAGCTGCATTTTTGCTTCGAAACCTGATAGTTTTTAACTAAATTTAGGTTGAGGACTGTTTCACGTTTTAGTGTTTTTCTGGATTGATCCCAGTACCACGGCTTGGGAAAAAGGGTTAGCTCATTGATCGCCGGTGCCACGATATATTCGTGGCTGCTGTCTGATGCTAGAACGCCGGTATGGTTTTCGTGCTAGCGCTCGAGTGGGCAAGGCGTTGATTTAAAAATGCTCTGGATGGAAAACCT
>Ga0210059_1002719_pt1 | contig 27929 bp, 19 predicted proteins | sample Ectturendosymbi2_FD_188042 | JGI IMG/M metagenome (GOLD analysis project Ga0210059, IMG submission 188042) | Ecteinascidia turbinata endosymbiont from Florida, USA - Sample 2 (SPAdes) (version 2) | ecosystem: Host-associated > Tunicates > Ascidians > Unclassified | place: Key West, Florida...
GTTCGGAAAGCCTCTTTTCCATTGATTGCAGAAGATTGAACACGTCGGATAATTGCAAACCGTCGTGTCCCTCAGGCACCTGACCAGTCTTATTCTTTCTCAAAGTAACTCCACTGCTAATGTCCATATTCATATGAATAGCAGTATTGTACAAGACAAAACATTCAATAACAAAATTTGCCAATTCACAAATAAGAGTTCAACCTGACAGTCAACAAAATTCTAAATTCTCTGATAACAGGTTAAAATTGAAGCTTGAACTACATAACTAGTGTTTCAACGGTTAACATTTTATCACATTAGAACGTACAGTTTTAAAGATGTAGATTTGATAGACAATGCCTATTTTGCCTCATGAGGTAAAAACTGTTCTGAAGTTATTTTGTCAGTAGCTGTATACAATTGTTTGAAGTGATCACACCACAAGTTCAAAACACATTAGCCTATAAATTTTGAATGCATGACCTACATAGCTGATCGTAACGCCTAATTCATCTGCAGGAAAGTTTTTAGTGCTTTTTGTCTGTGTTTCGTAAAGTATAGGCTGAGCTGTAGCTCTAAACTTCAACATGTTGCATCTCTCTGTATTGTGCTTTTCACGTGACCACTTCAACCAATTTTGTTAGATCAAAGGCAAAATAGCCAGGCCATATATTTTGCCTCATGAGGCAAAATAGACACTATCTTTTTGATATGAGTTGCTTGGAAGTTTTCAGAGTGTAAACAGGAGTCGGAGTTGATGTTTGAAAATTTTTCGGAGTCGGAGCAGGAGTCTTAAAGTGTGGAGCAGGAGCGGAGTCTGAAAAATGAGACTTCGCCCATCTCTGGTACACACACACTGTTTTTATTGATTTTAGTAAAAATTTTAAATAGGGCAGAGGGCAAATTGTTTTCTCCATAGTAGCATAACAAAGAAAGCTTAGCCACCAACCACTCTGAACGGCTGAATTTGGAACAATTACTTTATAAATCCGTTTTTTAAGGAGCTTCTTCTTGCAAGACTTCTTAAAAAATAACTAATTCAAAGTCTCGAGACTAAGAGCTCGAGCTCGAGACCGAAATCCTTCGAGACCGAGACGAGACATTCGAGACCGAGACTCGAAAAAACGGGTCTACTCCATCACTGGTAATTACGAACTTCCTGTCTTGCTACTAGTCTCTGCAAGAAAGTTCATGTTGTAATTTATTTCGTCATTGTGGTACAGTATAGGCCTAAAAATTATAGATCATCGTAAAACGTTCTCTAATTCTTGTAACATACGAACGTATAGTGTGAATTATCTTGTTCCTTCGAAGCCACGACAGTTGAGAGTCCAAATTCACCGTATAATCACACTGATATGTATGAGCTAAAGATAAAGATGAAATGAACTGCAGTCTGATTTCGCAACACAAAACAACTCCGGATGCACGTTCTATAAATATAAGATTTATTCTATAAAAAATAGAATACAAAGTCCCAATACGGTTTCAATCACGCAAACAGAACCAAAGTTGACGCCATTCGTTCCGTTTCGTCGTTTGTCACTGATTCCGTGAAATGCGGCGAAACGCGGTGAACTTCAAAGTCGCATGATTCAAACGCAAGCAACTGGAAAATCGGTAAATAATTAGTCAACGACTTTTAACCGGTTGATTGAATCGGCGAAGTTCAAGTAAACGGAATATTGCATCCACATCAGCACAACACGGCATTTTTCTCAAGATTGCCCGTTACCTACCTCGGGAGATCATAGGCACAACACCTTTGGTCGACATTTACGATCATTCAAAGATGACGCCAAAAATCAAAGTGCATTACTAACCGACATGGGTGGATATTAGAATTTAGGGGCCCGATGCAAACTCTCAGAAAGGTACCCCAAAAGATCGCCTAAGGGTCCCTGGACCCTATATTTGTTCACGTTATATAAAAAAGGGGCCCCTATATTTTGCACATACCATACAGAAACTGTTTCACTGAGGGCAAGTTAAATTTTTCATTTTCTCTGGAAATTTGTTTCTGCGTGAAAGTCCATTTATTTCACATTGTAAATTTTTTGAAGTCTTTTGATTTTAAATTGTTCTTTGTCTACACATTAAAGTTGGGGGGCCCCCTTTTGGCCCAATTGCACATAATTTTTGCTTTTTTTGACAAACATATGACTTGCTTCAGAGCTTATTAAATAGGGCTCTAGAGTGGTTCATAAGCTTTTCAACAAAACAATGCAAAAACTAAGTGAGAAACTCTCGAAGTGGGGAGACCCACGTCATCTCGGGAAAAAGTGGAGCCGAGTCGACCGCTTCGTTCGCCCCCCCTAATATCCACCCCGACTGCTAACCGACAAGAGTTGCGTCAACTTAATTTACCTCAAAATGTACTGGAAAAGGTGACTTACCAGATTGGTGACGTTTTCGGAGCGCTGCTCCACGCAAAACGTCATTGCCCTGAAGAGAACGTCATTGTTAACTGATCAGCGGCTTAGTGCAGTTGGTTGCGCACGAAGTTGAAAATCTCGATAGTAAAACTAAGTACTGATTAATTAAGATTTAAACTTATTAATCTTATGCTAAAAAATCTTCATTTAATGCAACATTTTTTTAATTGAAGAAGCATCCAATTTCGGTGGTCCATAGGATGAACCATTACGCTGGGTAACGCCTAAACAAAACGCAGATCCAATAGTTTAAAAAACTAAGCTGAGATAAACTGCATTGATTGCGAACAGCGCAGAAAAAAAGTTTCAAGAAAATTACACACATATGGCGTAAAAGGAGATGTCGAGTAGTCTAAATCTACTGAATCATTCAAAACAATATAACGGAACCATGTCCAACGTAATTATAATGAAAATGATTGCAAAAAAATTAAGTTCGACAGTATCGCAATTCTAACTGACATGCTGCTTCAAGATACCGAAGACCAGGGGCGCATCTAGGGGGTCTGTTTGGCTGTCATGACAGACCCCTTTGCACCGCAGGTACTCAGCATTAAAGCCGATAAAATATCAAACGCCACTGCAGGTCTCTAATGCGGCTGTTTTGGAACAGGCAACAGCCTACATTTCCCTTGTAACGCTGCATAGTGCTATTACGAAACAACAACGTCCCTGCCTTGTCTAAATAGCGCCTCCGCAGTGACATGAAACAATCCACATTTTTGAACACTTGAAATTGATATTGCGTCGAACGCACGTGTTTCTGCATTTCCTCCTCTGGCAGTGCCGGCTCTAATGTTGTCAGAATTTCATATACTGCCACGCACACGCAGGAGCGGTTTTGTAATATTTCGCTTCATGGCGAGAGGACAATCGCCAATCACGATCGTTTTGTTTTACAGTTTCGGGATAATTTTATCTCCTGTTTACACCTACTAGGTTATGACAAAAAATTCAGTAAGTTTAGGCTTTCCTCAGCGTCACTCCAAGTAACGTGGGTTCGTTTCCACCGAAAGTATATTTTTGAAAGCAACTTCTCATATTAAAAGGCGCGTCAGCTAGCCTCAAAAATCGTGGTCGCATTATCTGAACAAAATATCAGTCAAGCGTCGCATTTCGAAAATAACCTTTTTAGAATTGAACAGTTGACGATGTTGTTTTCTGCACAAGAAGTCCTATATTGATTTCGAGTAATTCACTTTCACATTACGATGCAGTGTAATCATAGTAACTGCAATTCAATCGTTCTTCTCCGCAGTGATTTTGCAAGTATATTCGTAACACCGCCATCTTGATAGACAGCGCGCTCCACAGACGCATTTGTGCAGCTGGTTGTCAGCATCGATTTTAAAGTGTATGTTCGTTCGGATAAACAGCTCTCATTGCTATACGATTGACATTTGCTGAATGTTCGACAAGCTAAGTATCTTTTCAGCGCCATATTAGAAGGAACAAACAGGGATTGTGATGTAATAAATACGCTGTGTCCGAAAACAATGACAACTTGGAAATTTGTTTCTTATGTGTTTTGACAATGAGATCAATACCACTTACAAATACAATCAGACCTGTTTGTCCGAACTCCGATCAACCGGAATCTCCGTTATCCGAAACAAATTGCTAAGAACAGATTTCCCCCAACGCATTTCACTTCTTTAATCCGGAAACCTCGCTGTCCGACACCGGCTCGGAATTTAGGAACATTTATGAATATCAATAAATACAGTTTATGTACGGACAGCAACTGCTGTATAGCAGATTAAAAATCGGCAGAAAATTGTACAAAGCAGTTAGATATTTGCTTTTATCTATGGAAAGACAGTTGTACTTCAAAAACACACTAAACAGTGAATAGCATTGGGAAGCGCAAGACATATTCTTACTTCTTATCCAGCGAATTAGAAACAGCTGGAGCGGAATCGGTTGCCATCAAATCCCACACGTGAAACTGATTGGACGAATCGAGCGCGAAAAAAACAGCTGAGCGGCGATTGGACCAATCACAGCGGAGCACACTCACTTGACCCAAACACCACGTCATAATAGGAGAACCTGTGCGCATAAAATATATACTACAATTAGACAACGATACAAGCAGCTCAAGTAAAATGTAAGGAAACCAAGTATACAAAACGTGATGCAAAAATATTTTCAGAAAAAAAAATTACGGTTGGGATACGGTGCTGCCAGTCGGAACCACAATGTCCACATTTTTTAGGAAAAAAATCGATGAAAAACTAAGATTTGTGTCTCTTATTAGACGAACTGGCAAGTAGCGATTCATCAAAAAACTAAATATACTCCTGTCCCATCCTTCGACTGCGCCTCAAGAGCAGCATTAGACGCAGTACCTTGTTTAGTATGAAAAAGGCAAACCGATCCGTCGTTGTGAGCAGTCAGCATAAAAACGGATGACAACCGGCTGAACGCCAAAGAATTAACTTCGCCGACGTGGAGTGAGTCGTATGTCATCAACTGCTTGTCGCGGGTCATACTCACGACGCAGCCCTGCAGATAAAAAAGAGCATTTTTCAAAGTTCGGAAACGCGCTGATGCGCAAGACCACGTGAGCTTTTGGAGCTGATTGAAAAGTATGAGAGTTTTTGCCACGGGAAGATTCACGGCAATGGTTTTCGTACGCAGTAAAATCTTGGACCCAGTCTCGCAATGCAATAGCCACAAGCGACGTTTAACTCACGTTGCTGTTTCCGATGAAGAACGTCTTCGAGTCCAGACACGCGGCGCATGTGGAACGAGCGGATCTGCGAAAAGACCCAGGCGTGAAGCACTTTGCTGAAATCGCTGGGCTGTTGATTTCGCGCGAAATATTTAAAAATCTGCATAAAGCGCAAACGCTTTGCCTGAACTAATAAAACGCAAACATAAATTATGACAAAGAGTCTAGATTGCGTTGATTATAAATAGTTTTGCAAATTCGCAGGTTTGACATTCGCAAATACAGTTCTGCTATCATGCAGCCACTACTCCTTTCGGCAATTTCCTATCAGTGTTGGGCATACAGGATTAATCGCTTATGTTTATCTAGGTAGGAGGCCTTAATTAAATACGCCATATACAAGCTAATGTGGTTCTGGTCTAGCGGAAAGCTTAGGCGCCCCATCCGTTTGCGTTTCGCTGAAAAATCTGCCTCTGGTGGATCTGCCACAGGTATTTTCTTCACGCGAGGTTAAGTTTGGTGCGTCGCGCTAACTGAAAAATCATTGCGATGCGACAGGGTTATGCTCGGTACGTATTAGGAAGGTATCCCGTAACGTGCAAACAGTATACGTTCCTAGACCGACCCATTACACTGCAGCAAAGTCGGTTAGTTTAGGAAGGAATTCGGTTTCGGTTGGTGAGATCAATCCTGAACCTTTGAGCATCACGATAAAAGAGGCGCACTTCACAATTTAGAAATTCATTCGGCGCTCACGACTGCATACCGTTGACCAAGCTTGCATGCAGCACTTCACTTGCACGTATGATTGCAGTGAGGCAAACTGAAATATTCCAAGTAGCCTGTGCTACAGAACCACCATTTCTAGCAGACGCAACCATTTATTTACTCACCCGGGAACAACCAAGGTTAAGCCTTTCACAAGCTTCACATGTCCGTGCGGTACCAATCCTACGTCATCGTCCACGTCTGATATTACGTCAACAACAAGCTGAAAACAAGGCAATATGTACTTTTTAGTTGAGTTCAACGTGTGTTTCACGCACATTTTTCTGTTTCTGTGCGCTTTCCTATCTACAGCAACTTGCACACCTCCTTAGTAGAATACATACTCCAATAAAGTTACCGGAATATTAGCTGAAACAAGAAACTGTAATAGAAACGAATATACGTGGTAAAAAAGCTTGTAATGCTTGAAAATTTTGAAGACAAAAACCACTCAGTCCATCCACATTTTTAAATTAACGCGGAATCTATTTTCCAAAAAACTTTAACAACTCTTGTCCAACATGTATTCCAACTTCATACACTTGCAGTGAACGCACAGTTTGCTCCCGACCTATTGCTCTCAACATAAAAGGACCTCGCATTTGAAAATGCGTGTTACACCTAACGCTTGCAAAATATCACACTCGGTTAGGAACACCGTCCCATTTCGCCGTTACCGTTACCCACGTAAATGAAAACTAACAGGGCGATTGTTCTGGAAGACGGTAGCAGCCTCACCCAAACACATATGCGGGAATCTTCTTCAAGAGAAAAAATCTGGTTCGAAGAGTCGTCGGCCGACAGAGCATTGACGCATACGATGGGACTTGTGTGCGTCTCGCTGATCCATGCTGAGCACAAAACAACAACGCATAGTACTTTCAATTTCCATTAAATCTATGCGACGGTGCATCGCGCCACATGTCTAGAACGCGCAATCGGGAAGTACTTAAAAATGCAGTTGCGCACAAGCAACGACAGAGCGAACCTGGTCGAGCCGGGTATCTCTGTTGCCCGTTGCACTTGCAAACTTGGCTTTATTTTCGTTGTGTTCGCTTCTCCCATTAGCAGCCGCAACTAAATCTATAATATCTTATTTTAGTCTTTTAACAGGTGGCCTATAGACCACCCAAAAAAATTAGCCAGTGAAATCCATTTGACGCACCCAGTCAACCACGTAACGAATCATCTTTCCCAGATGTCGAAACCACATCATCGTGCTTTAAAGCTCTGAACATTCGGTCATGTGGTCAAAGCGGTCGAATTATTTATTTTCATACAGCACAAAACACCATAGTTGGAATACGAAAAATGAAGCCTTTCTTCTGTCAGCGCCCGATCACACAATACGATACAACACTCCATGTGAATTGTCACCTGTGGTGAAGGTCGGTCCTCGCATGACTGCCACGTTCTTCTTCTCCACCTCGAACTTCTGATGCATTGTGCTCGGTTCCAGTAAGTCGTACGCAAGCACGCATCCGTCGTCCTGGAAACACAGTGCGTGCCAAGTCAGAACAGACGACGAAGATACGGAAAGTATGTTTCGTGGGAGGTACAAAGGTTTGCAACAAGAAAAGCATATTTTACGACCACTGGAAATAGCGTATCTCGAATCGGGCTTTACAATTAGTCATGCTCCTTTAACAGCAACGTGAAATCAACCGATTTTAAAGATGATATCAACAACGGTTAAATGTCAAAAATCACAGCGATGACGAAACAAACGGTTAATAATTTTCATGAGGATGCGTAACTTGAAACGGAAGATACTGGGTTTGGCCGTGTGTTCAATGGTATGCGGCAAGAAAATAACGCAAAAGCAAGACCGCATAGTATAACTGAAAACACCCACAACATATCACCACCACACGTGAGCGAAAACGGGTTCTGAAAAGCCGGAAGGTTTGGTTTCTCTGATTGTTTATTAACATAAAATTATCGCACAAGCAGTTTACCGTTCCAACGAATAGGAGGTCTTTATTGGACGGTGAGAAACAGCACGATGTTGGTTTGGCGTCACATACCAGAACTCTGAAACGCATAATTTCCGCAGAGTGCTTCGAAATTACCGAAAGGAACCAGAACTGCAACTGCGGGACAACTTCGGCAGCGCGCCTAACACACGAACGAAAACAATCGTTTCCTGCTTCAGAGGAACCGCAAAACAGTCGCAAGGCTGGCCACGTTGGCGTTATTTGTCAGAAGACAGTGTGGCCGATTCGATCTAAACCAGGAAGTATCAAAAGAACGACAAACTACACGGTTACATAAACATGAGTGCGAAGGCGAGCGTAAGAACTTTCTTACTCCGTAGCGCGGAGAATATTTGTAACTGAAGACAAGGTTATTGGCAAAGATTATAATATTCAAGCAGTAACATACAATTTCAAGCCTTCCTTCGTTTTTTTATGTGTTTTCAATCTAATGCATTTTCTTGTGGAAAGTCAAATACTGGCACGACTTGAGGGTAGTGCATATGGTTTTGCCGAGAATATGCTCCCCAAACTATCGGCCCTTTAAAACAAACGGCAGTACGTTGTCCGAGCAAGTAATTGTGAATTTGACTTTTGCACGTACTCGACGAGTTACTGACCTTATAAGAGAAAACACACTAACTTGTGCGGATTGTCGACATGCGTCAGTTTCCACACAGTCACCAAGCACTTTCTGTCCACTCTTGCCGAGAAGTCATGACCTGCTGCACTGAACGCCACCGCCACCATTCCTTCGCCGAATGCAGCCAGGAGTATAGATCGACCTGCCGACCGAAACTAAACTTCCACAACTCGTGACTACAGAGCTATGCACACGAGTGTGTAGACAAAAGTTGTTGGAACCGCAACCAGCAAATAACGCAGTAAAAACAACTTTAAAAATCCGGAAATGATTTAGCAGCACGCACTGTTTCAAACGGATCAGTTTGACCATCATGTTTTCGTAACAAAAATGTGAGTGACTCATTAGTTTAACGCAGGGGTTCTTTAAAGTTTGCCTCAATAACCCCAGGGGGTACAGTGTTGGGAAGTAAAGTACAAATCCGGACGCAAGTCTTCATTCTAAGAACTTGGAATTGCTTCCATCCAAATATACCCGTTGACTTTGCAGCGACCCTCGACTTGAACCCGAGTTTGACATTTCAACCTCTTTACGCCGTTGGTGCCGAATTAGTCACACAAAATGCATGTTACGTTGATACCCGTCGCTAGGTCTGGTCAACGACGAGTGTCTCAGGTTCGTCGTAGCTCGGAGCATTCGTTTCTGCTCATTTTCGCCATCTAGTGTTTACAGCGTAACTGGCAGACATTTTCAAAAGGTTGCTTCGCTGTATTGAAAATGGGTATTCAGACTGACGAAAATTTGACTTAGGAATACTGAGGCGTTAAAACTTTAAGGACCATGGAGAAGTATTCATGTGAAAACATATGAAAAGACCCCGTCGAACATGCGTATGTAACAACAGTGCATGCAAAGACCGCGTAATATATTTGCAGAATTACTGCAAAACACATCTACGACTGTGGCAAAAGATAGCTCTAACTGTACCCTCACAACCTATTTTTCACTTTCGCACTAAAAAACCTAACGCATGTGGCAGGAACCGAGTTTGCTAGAAAACTTTCAGGGGGACTAACCTCTATTGTTTCGATGACGTCACCATGTTTACCGCAGTACAACCTTTTTGTAAAATTGGCAAAATGGGGGGCAAATTAGGGAAATGATACATTTTGGGGACCATGGCCCAAATGGCTACGCCCATGGAGTACTGCATTTAATATGAAAAAACATTACTTCTGAGAGTGGTCTTTGAATAGACGTGATTACTCTCAAAAAATGCGATATAATCAATTCATATATGGTCAGTTCCGAAATAAAATGCACTGCTATTAAATAACATTCTCACTACAACCATCAAACCACATAGAACAAGTCAAAACAAACCAAAAGATTTTATGGTAAATACTAGCAGTGGCAACTGTGTTCTATATATTGCAGGCTACATACCAACGCAGGAATTCGACTCACACAAAAACATGACACGAATCAGTCACATGATTGAGCGACGTTTATGTACACACTGATTCGGAAAATTCAAATTAACCAACACAATTACCAACAATCATGATACCTCAGTTTACATAGTAAGCCTGTACACTGTATTTATAGATAATCTAGTGATAATGTCCATTTTTTATTTATTCCCTGGCTTTATGCTGGGGGTTTCCAACAGTACCCTAACGTAAACATGAAATCTGTAGAACTATATTTTTGAAAAGACGTTTGGTGGTACAGAACTTGAAGATGGCGTGAAGTAAGAGATTCATCCCAAAGCTTTTCGTCTAACACTCTTCAAGGGATGTCGTCAGAATGAAGTGGAGATACTACCGCACTGGTTTATATACAGAAAAGAAGAGATCTCATTGGTTAAAGCAGTGGCCAATAAGAAAAAGTTTAGGAGATAAGAAAAGACGAGTTGTCATTGGTTGAAGATGTAATTTGGACTTCGTCGAAAAGATGGAACAGTCAACCTGGAAGCGACTTTCATCAAATTTCTGAATCCTCCTCTCTGCAAAGAAAGATAATTCGTTTGCTCCTTGAAGATCTAAACCTCTTAAACTTTCCATTGGTTGACTGTTCCAACGTTTCGACGAACTCCAAATTACATCTTCAACCAATGACAACTCGCCTTTTTTCTGCATATAAATCAGTTCGGCAGTATCTCCACTTCATTCTGGCGATATCCCTTGAAGAGTGTCAGACGAAAAGCTTTGAGATGAATCTCTTACTTCGCGCAAACTACATTTTTCTATCACAAAACATTGGGACCGACAAAAGATATTGCGTGTCCCCTGTCCAGAAGTTGGGGGGACATGTCTCCTCGCCCCCCCCCCCCTTAAACTCGGTCCTTGGCATGTAGCAGACATTTGCGTGGTCCTTACCTTGCAGATACGAAATGTGGTGGTTAAACTGCACAGAGGAGGCGCAGCAGGAAAGGCAGCTCTTGCGATCCGAAGCGGATCCGCTCCAGATCGTGGCCTCGACAAACGATGCCTCGACGATCTCGTACGCGTAGTTGATGAAGTTGCTGAATGCTTGCCCGTCGCTCAGCACCGACTTTGATATGTCCAAGGCGCTGCGAGACTCGCTATTGCTCGCACCACCTGAGGAACAGTACGTGTCAATAACCATCGCGGATGAATTTCTTTAGAAATCACGTGATGGAAGCTTTCGACAGACGACACGTCTCAGAGCGTTGGTTTCTTGTATTGAGAGGGTGAAGCATATGTTGTGGACGATTTCCATCGATAAAGTTTCAGTCATTATTCTCTTTTCTTTTCCTCGGGATAGCACCGAGTTCACGAACAGAACAACAAGAACAACAGGTAGCCTTGTTTGTTCTGAGCGCTAGTATAAATTTTAAGTCGCGGACTCCATCTATAACCAAAATGCCATCCCGCCGAATGTTCGCATCGGCAAGTTTTTCGTTCCAGGAACAATTCGGCGACGAATTGTACCTGCACGTCATGGCGCTGAGCTTTTCTCGTTGCTTGATGCTTTTATTCTTTAATTTTATCATTTAAATTTTTTTCTTTAAACTTTTTTTACAAAATGCTTTCATTCTTTAATTTTTTTCTTTAAACTTTTCTTACAAAATGCTTTTATTCTTTAAACTTTTTTATAGCTTACAAAATTATTCGAATCCTCACCTCCACAGGCAAGTGGCCCATCCTGAGGATGCTGCGTCCACTTCTCAATTACTTCTGGACTGTCGGTTTGAATGTCAATATCAAGGGCATCATCATTGCACTGAGTTGAGACCTGCATAGCACAAGACAGAGATACTGCAAGTAATTTCAAATTCGTTCGCTTGAAACGTGCATATTTGAACTGTTCTTTCAATAAATCACACATCAAACCATGTTTGAAATTTATTGTGGCACATGCCTTCAGCTTCAAATCTTTAAAAGAAATGTTTTAATGCACAAAAATCAGTAGCCGAACAACATGATGTGAAGAAAATACCAAAAGCCCATCTTTTAGCAACACAAAATCAGAAAAGAACGTCCAGAGGAATCGCAAATTTTTCACCATCTTTTACGCACCTATCCACTTCAAAATTACCTCTTTTTCCTCAAAATCCGAGGAATTGCAAGGCTTAATGGCTTTTGTAGTTTAATGGTACCACACATCTATGCTTTTGTTTCATCAAATTGTGCTAGCGTCATCAAGTGTATGATTTTCTACTACCGCCACATATCTATCTTGGTGTTCTTTCTTGTATCTGTGTTCCGTGTTACTGCCATGCGTGCTTAAGACTACTGCGTTGCATGCGGCAGTGAAGACGTCATAATAATACTAACCAAACCAGCTAACAATGAACATGGTGATGTGGATACGCAAAAAATACTAAACATGGCAGTGGCTCATGTTTAGTCTTTTGATTTTACTCAACGCTTTCTATTTCACTCAAAAGCGAACAAAAATGTTTCATGTGTAGGAACCTTTGTAAAAACCCACAATCCTGGTTACGAGTCTATGACTTGCTATAATGGCCAATTTCATACCTCGGCATTAAACTGGTGAAAACAAAGGAAAAAGACATCTTCAACAACCTGAATTCGGCAAGCGTTCTGTCGCTTCAACTACTGTACCTTCCGCAATTAATACAGAATGCACTTTACCAAGTATCGCCAACGAGAATCAAAACGCTACGATATCCAAATACCCGGAACAAAAAAAGGGTACCGATTGAACTCTTGATTTCCTTGAATTTTTTCAAAACACGTGAAATGCTGAAGCAAGCTCGTACCTGGCGGGAATTTCTAGTCCCAAAACTTTTAATATAGAAGTCGTATTCAGTCACAGGTGGCAGTTCAAGCAGATCAAAGGATATGAAGTCGAGCTGCACAAGCGCTGCGAGGTCTTTGCGTCGCTTTCTGAAATTAAATCCGCATTACATTCAATTCATGAGATGTACATTTTCGCCAAATTAGACAAAATAAACGGCACGTCAGGTTCACATCTACCGCACGAAACAATTCAGTTTCAGACTAATGAGCATGGGTCACAACCTGTCTGTGACAACCCATAAACCCCCGTGCAGTTAATGCAGTTTCAATGGCATTGAATGAGCAGATGAACTTACAACATTTTTTTTCGAATTCGGTCACCCTGCTGCGTCTTCTTCGCCGCAAAGAAGTTAATGCTGGTCGTGTGCATTCTCGAAGCTTCTACCGATGCCGACTCGGTGTCGGAGGTGTTCTGCACGAATGAACAAGTTTAAAACAAGCGCCAAAAATCGATCGGTTGTGAACAAGCGGCGGTATCAGTTGAAATGTTCTAGGAAAACTGGAAAACGACATAGACGACACTACGTACACAATAGACGTAACAATATCGTGATGCGTGATGTCATTGCTCAAGAAAACTGAAGTTTTACAGCTAGAGCTTATACGTAGAAGTACAACTTTGAATTCGAAACACGCATCAAGAGGCTGAAAGGCATGCACAGTGTTGCTTGAAATCAGTTAAAGCGGAAACAACCCACCGAAGCTTCCTGTTCGCTTCTTGAGGACAGTGTTCGAGCAGAAGCCACCCGTTCGTTTTCTCGCGCGATCGCTCTGATTATCTCATTCACTTCGGTGCTGTGAGCTGTCCCGGACTGTGGTACAAAGAGAGATGCGACTCGTTTACGGAAGCACGAGTCACACGCACTGGTTCATTGCAGAGTGCTTTTTTATCGAATTGTTGAGGCAGAGATTCAAAAACAGCGGAGTCGTGATAACGAAGTCCCAAACGCCAAGCACATCAAATTGAAGCAGCGGAAAGTATTCAGGCAAACTGAACAAACTGTAGGCTCTCATTTCACGCCACCAGAAATTACATCAGTTTACGTTGTAAAACAATGAGATGGAGTTCAATTCAGAATATGCATCAAAGTAACAGGCTGCAATTCTTTCAACCAATCCTTCCAAAATAAATTTTGATAAAAACAAAACACTGCACACGCAATTTGAACCTATTCGATCACTGATCCAGCAATTAATGCTAATGCCTAGTAACAGATGAAGTCAACCCAACTGTTAGAACCAGGTTAGTAAAGATTGCGCGCAACCATGTTTTCGCATAGTAATACTTCTATTCAAAAAGAATTCTGTCGATTGAGAAATTATTGTCCGGTGAATACACCATTGTGCGAAAACATATAATTATGATCGCACATAAAATTTACTACAGCCTGGTTCTAACAAGTATGCAAGTGTAAAAAGCTCTGCTGATAAGCGCCAGACACTCGCAGAACAGCAGCTTCAAAAATCACCCTCGGATAAATTAAAGTGATGTCTCGAACCATTACTTTTTCCATTTTCTATGTTTTAGTAAGTTATATTAACCGAGTTGTAGTTCCAAAAACAAAAGTGGGAAAGGTTTCATAAAAAACTGACTTTCTAGAATCAATATAGTTGAGAATATATCTTATGTTGTTAATATCTACAAAATATCAACAAAAGCGCCGAATCTCGGTTTCACATCAACACGCCAGGAGGAGCCGGTCCCCTTTCCAAACAAATAAAGAGACACGACGTTTCAACGTTCTTCGATCACATCACTGCATAATTCTCGACTTACGCTAAAGATTGTGAAAAATTAGAATTCCGATAGAATAAAACAAAACTAACTTCATCAGCCTCGCCGTCTTCATTTTCATCATCTTCAAAGTCATCTTCATAATCTTCGAATTCTTCATCGTCATAATTGTACTACGTATTAAGAAAACCGCTAGCGGTTTATCTAATCACTCAAAAACGCCTTCATGGCAATCGCATTGTACAGAGAGTGCAGTATGAGTAAGGAGAGTGCAGGAATGACCCAATAAAAAGCAACAGCGAAACAGCACGTGGAAGAGCGGCAACGGTTGGCATAAATTTCCAGCTATGAACATGAAAGTGAATCTTGAAACAGATGATCTTCAAAGGTTTACCCTTTCAGTCGGATGCAAGACTTATGTTGAAAAAAGTCTTGCGGGATTTGTTTACCAGCAAACTGTGTTGTTTAAATGTTGACAAAACTCGCTTAAAACACAAAACGCAACTTTAAAGATTGACAGACAACCCATGCCTGAAAAGACATTTCTACCTTGTGGAGGCTCATATTTGAAGACCCACAAATTAGGGGTTCCCGTAATTTCCGAAGTACAGAAGGGTGCCTCATGTCAGATTAGACAAAAATGGTAACTTCGTTTTCAACAGTTTCACCCGTTAATTTAAAGAAACAAATCGAATAATTTTACGATAGACAATTCAAGATATTTAAGCTTTTGTTAAAACATCTGGCCGAAATCGAAAAAGATGATAAAAAATACTCAGGTACTAAACTGATGAATTTGTCACTAAAAGTCGCAAGGCAAGGTCCGACTACACGTTTGAAGGAATGGAAAATATCCTCAAGAAGAAAAAGTGCAGACTGAAGCTGCTATCATCTGCACATATCATTTACCTGATCTTCGTCAACGTTGGTCGATGTACTGCGAAAAAACAAAGGAAATAAGTGAATGTGGTCCTTACTGAAAATAGGGTGAGTTGCAATAACGTCATAAAAATATGAAATAACTCAACAAATTTATTTGAGTAATATGATACAGCTGTTAAGAAGCAGCTAGAGCTTGAGCTGCTCAACACCTCGAAATCAACCAGAACGCAAAAAAGCCATGTGAAAGTTGAGAAAACTTCCTTTTTCTCATAGCTTGTCTGAGCGCATCATGCCTAGAGCAACAAGACCGTAACTACAGTACGTGCGTACGAAAACGTCAAACAACCCGCAGGGGTAATGAAAAAGAAAGAGTCTTACTTGTCAACTTCTTTGCTCTTCTTACCCCTGTAAAGGAAAAACATCGTTGTGTGTTCATCAAAACCAAAGTCCTTGGTTTTGGCGAAAACGACACCATCCAGTTATAAACAACGCAACCATCCCTGCCAAGCCTGCTTTTTTGCGCTGAGACATTTCGGTCATTTGTCCCGTGACGGTATTAAAACTCGCTGTAGCGGTATTCACTAATACTCCCAAAACTTCGAACTCGAAGCAACAGGAAAAAAAAGCTCAAGCGGCGAATCGGGAAATTTACAATAAATCATCTCAACTGTGAATTTCTACCGCGACCAACACAGTTCGCTAAAGACGTCATCACAAGTCTCAACACAAAATAAACGCACCTTCCTGATGCAGAAGCGGCTACGTTCGATTTGGAATGGCTTCTCTGCAACGAAGCAAAAACATCATTCATATGCATTCCTGCTAGAGCCACTTTAGGGAACTTTATGCGCAACTATATTTGCGCAGAAGTTTGCTCATACGACGATTGCCGTTTCATTTAAATTGTTATTTGATGCCGTGGCGTTTTACTCGATGCATTTAAAAATTAGTAACATTTAATGGATTCGCTAATTCAGCTTCAAGCGCATTGAAGCGAAGGGACAGCAGGGTATGAGCTGGCACATATAGCAAGTCGTAATCAGAACTGTACGAACGTCATCAGATCGCTCAGCTCATTTTGCAAGAATCAAATATCGCAGTTCTTAAAGTTACAAACATCGCCGATTCCTTGTTTTTCAGGAATATCAACAACAACAAAAATCACATAAACGTTAACATCACACGAAATTTCTTTTGACTTACAGTTTCGGAAAGTTGTTGCTCAAGCTCCCTGAAATGCATACAATACAGAACAAACTCGGTGTATTATAATTTCCCTTCAGTAGAAAATGAAGAAACGAAAATGCAGAGTTTTTTTTACATTGATAACAATACCAACAACGTTTAACCAACAAAAATCATGCATGAACAAGGAAAACAAAAATTATTGGAGAATTCAGGGTGCTTGGCCGTAAATATGGAGGTAATTCCCGAGGTTTGAAGGAAGCAGTATGCTCAAGATATTACGATGTGCAGCCGCCATTTAAAAAAATTCTTGACCCTCAAGTATGACGACAGGCTTGCAATTTTGATAAAATGTAGTGAACACCATGTTTTGGAAACCTTTTTTCAGACTGACTTTGAAGTCTTTTTTGTTTTTTAACTTATTTGCTTTGGTCCAACCACTACGCAAGGCTGTAGTCGTGATGTGTTCAAGCTTGTGCTGAAGCAGAGCACGCTCGGAAAGAATGTTTTGCTCGCAATCAATGCAACAAATATCTTAAAAACAGTTTGGAAAGCATACGCTTGTTTTCCACAACTTTAAAAACACATAGCACGTAAACTCCCAACTTCATTTCTGACATCAGCGCAACATCCCGGCTTTTGAAAAAGTAATGTCTCAAGAATAAACGCTTAATATTTCTAGCACACGAGTTCATCGAAAATATGCTGAAAATGATTACCACTTCTTCATAGTCAAAGTTTCCCAAACTTAGATTTATTTGTATGTAAGTTTCCAAAAACCACTGAAGACGCTTTCGCCAACTTGGAATGTCGGTAAGCTGGATCAAACGTTACCAAAACAACATCAGAACGACCCAAGGCAAGCAACCCTAACCTTTTCCTTTTTTCTTCTTTTCTTTCTCTTCTTCTCCTTTCCTTGGGAAAAAAGAAACACCAGATTTATTATGAGTAGTCACGAAAATTCCGCAGCGCAAATGAAGTCGAAACAAACAGCAAGGTTTTCTAATGTAGCTGCAGCAGCAAATCTAGTGAATTCAGCCAAAAATTATTGCAACCGGTTCAGCACCTTCTTGCTTCTATGTCACATCTTGACTTATATGTGATCGCACGTAAACACGACAATTCACTACCCGTGTTAACCGCAGGGTAGGTTCAGAGCAGTAAGCGGCAAACTTTCGTTATGGTGGCCCAAACCGCCTTTGCAGTCGTAATTAAAGGTCCGTGCTTTTTTTTGAAGGCCCGATTTCCAAATTAAGCTGTATTCAGTTACATGCTACATATAATGCTGTGTTAACGTCATAAAACGTACAATGACAAAAATGCTTTGTTAACTTCAAACAATCAATGTTGTGCAGTTGTTACAGTAACATGTTTTAGTCCACGCAACAAGCACAGGACTGTAGCTCTTACATACCACGCGCCCCACCACAGAAAGTGTTGCACGGCCTAATAAAAAGTGCTGAAAGGCCCACAGTTTGCCGACCACTATTTCATAGAAATGTGACGCAGATTTGCTTGCCATGGCATGTTTTACACGTGCCATCAGTATTGAAGTTGCTGCATGGATAGTAATTTTATACACTTAAGAACATAACAAAAACAAACTGAAGTCTTCCTGCTGTTCCTTCACGGAAAAGCAAAAGACGTGCGGGAAATACTTTCCTTCACAAACGCCAGCTCCATGACATGACATACACCGACACCACTCGATCAATTATTCAGAATACGGGTCCCACTCACTTTTTCTTCATCGTAATCTTCCGTCCTGCAACACACATGTTTTCAAAGCTGGCGATTTGATCAAATCGGCATTACAAACTTGCAGCAGTGGTTTCCGACCGCGGATCCCTGAAGGGTCTAAATGCTGCCGAAACGCAAACGGGCTGACCATGCGCGAAGAAGTTTGGAAGAAATTGTTCCAAATATATTCTCGAAAATCTTGTAACTGTCAGGCATGTGCCAATTGGCTTCTCTCGTTTTTTTATTTCGAACGAGCGTTTGTCAGTCACTGCCAAAAGCTGTGTTGATATTGGCGACAAATCCGAACCTCGAATGCTGCTCGAGATCTGTGGAATCTTGCAAACGTCCCGAAAAGCACTTCGCCAATGCTTTCCTTGTTTGTTTTTTGATTGCTGTTTTATAGTTGCCTTGCATTTCGTTGAAAATGTTGAAGCCTACAAAATGGGTCGGTTGCTACTGAAAATGAGAGATGTAGCCATCGATATTGAAAAGGTTGCGTTTTAGGATTAATTCGCAGTTGAAGTTGAAAACAAGAAGAGTCAGCTTTAAGGACACAACGACGAAGTGCAGACCAAGCCATTGCCCTTGACAGCAGTGACAATCAACCCACTCGAATGACAGACGCTATAAGAGCCTACCTGTGTTTTCGGTCTCGGTCGCTTCTTCCGCTGTGCCTTCGCTCCTGTGCGACAAAAAATGTTTTGAATGAGTTGTATAAACAAGGGCAGTAAATCAATTAGTGCCGCCCTTGGGTAAAATAAAAAGGAAAGCAAAAAAGCCATCAGCGATGAACGCTCTTATACTTCTGTCTGCATGAAACTGCATACGCACATCTGCCTACTTCGTAGTTGCGGGTGTAAGCTTTTTTACGAACGAATGGGTATTCAAACGGAAAGTCTGTTAGCGGGACATTTGATACTTGCAAACATTTTGGTGCGATTGGTTAAAGTTGAAAGTGAAGATGGTGAACGCGCATTCTGTTTAACGTTTTCGATTCAACGAAGCGAAATACAAAAATACACTTGCAGCACGATTTGAAAACAAGCAAGACGATGCAACATGAATTGACGCGGTGAGTATGGAATGCAGCAGACAGCTCCGCACCGAACATTACACTTTTTCAAGGGAGCTTGACGATACGTTCAAATACTCCTGATATCCCCCCCAAGGAAACACCTTTAATTCGCCAAAGTGAACTAGCTCCTCAATGCTTGGAAATTCGAAAATCTGTAATCTTTAGGCTAGTTCAGGTTTGGATCGGATATACATTTCAATTCCAGAAGAAATGTAATCTGCGGTAGATCTCTAGTGAACTATTAACTACAGCATACCTTTTCATCATCGTAATCTTCGTACCTGAAAAAGCAGTCATCCTTAAAATCATTCAATCAGGGAATAGCGAATCGTAACAACAGAACAAAATCTACCCATTAACTCACCTGAGCTTTCGCTCACGTTCGCTTCTGGAACGATGTTTTTTCTCCTAAAGGCAAATATTTCAGCGTCTCGTCATCTCATAGTAAATATTACAGCAATTGCATCATTACACACAATGGTTGAATGAACGAGCAAAGCCATGTAGAAAAAAACAATGGGGTGCACGAACAGGACGATATAAAAGAATTGCACAAAAATTTGATTGTTACAGGCGACTAAGCAACAACACATCGACTGCAACGCACCTTTTCAGCAACGTGCTCGTCTGACCTACAAAAAAAGAAAAAAAGTTTATGCTGCCCAGGAAAACAAAACTTGGGAATGATCGCGATCTTACCTATGCTTTCGTTCGGGAGTTCCACGGTGTCGTCGTTCCTGAACCAAAATGCAGTATTAAAGTCAATGCCTTCGGCTCACACATGTCATTACAAACACATCCTCCTGATTGCAACAGTTAAACTCGAAAAAAACTGGTCGAAGTCACGCATAACCCTTCTGCACAAAACAAGCAGCCGGTTCTTTAAAATGTTCTAACGTTGATATGAAAGGTTAGAATATTTTCTAGTTGCGAAGACAAATGAAGCTTTCAAAGCTCCACCATTCGAAGAACTGTCTGAGTGTAACCCCAGCAAAAATGAGCTTCTTTCGATCGCCATCTGGTACGTTACCTGCTGGTAATCAAGTTAGGAGGAGGGAAGAGTACCCGCAATTGATTTCAACTGCGCAAAGCAATTGCATAAACGCACAGCCATGTATAGCTATCTGATTTATTCCCAGAAAGAAAATAGAAGATACTGATTTTCAAGATTATAGACAGAAGAAAAAATTAGGATCACGTAGGTTAAGCCAAAGCAACGATATTGAAATAACAGAACCATATTGGAACAGCATCTGCAGACGACTCAAGCAACTTCGATGAAACACTTAGCTTTTTTCCTGACCTTCAAAAGCGCTTCTTCATCTTCCTTCTGCCTTTGCCTGAAACAAAACTTGCGTTAGGCTTGTTGCTGTGTCGTCACATTTAACGTCGTTTTTAATCAAATTCTCAACTTACTGTCTCCGAAGCTCTTTCTCCCGCCGCCTTCTCTCCTGGCGAATAAAAAAGTGTTAAACGAGCAAGAAACCTACTGTGCATAAAAGGACTGTTAATATATCATTAGGTTCATCTTTCAACGGTGCGGCAAACGTCCGCTGGGATCAACAATAGAAGTGAAATAAAAAGACACAATTCGCCAGCTTTACCGAAATCCATTTACACACTTTTTCTTTCCTATATTCGTCCTCATCAATTTCCGCTCTTTTTCGCTCCTCCCTGCGCATTTCTTTCTCTGCCTTTCTCCTTGCTCGCACGTGTTCGTCACTTTCTTCAAGGGTCAAGTCGCTGCCGGTTTTCCGTCGCTCTTTCCTTTCCGATCTCCGCTCTTTGTCATGTCTGTAGCGCAAAAAAGTACTGTCATGAACGTTTCAAGTGGAAAGTTCTAAACCAGCTATGTCCAACCCGCGACCCAGGCGAAGGTTTTGTGCGGCCCAGTTTAGGTTTTCGCTGTAGTAAAAGTATCCTACATACTGAGAACCTTTCCTTATTTTGATAATCTTGAATTTGACATGTTTGATGCAGGTGTCTCCTCAGTGCCACTTTATCACGTCTGTAAACATTGCAATTAGGATTCGAACGATTTCAGTGTATCAGCTTCAGTCAAATTTGGTATGCTCAGATCTAAGTCATTCAATGTGCGGCCCTTATTAATATGTCATCAAATGTGCGGCCCTGGCTAAGATAGCGACATAATTTTTGGCCCAGTAAGCCATTTGGGTTGGACATAGATGTTCTAAACGAACGTTTTCATCCACAAAAGGTGACAGCATGCCACTACTTTTACTGAATATAGTATGGAATGCCCTGGAAAACATATTAACAGAATGTTACAGAAAACACTGTTGACTGCAGACAGTAACAAGCGAGGAGCACGACTGTTCGAGAAACTTCGGTGGCTCGCTTCTCATCTGACGGAAATGTCAATCTCAAAGCCATAACTTTATTTGAATATAACGCTTTTCTTTCGCCGAAACTTATCGCGAAAACGCTGCGATTACTCAATATTTTATAACACTGGCCCTAACCGCTAGAAGCATCATCGGAAAATACCAACAATTATCATGCACATGTTTTTTCGGGCCGTGAGTTTCAACGTTTGAAACTTGAATGTCAATAGTGTGAATCCTGTTGTTAAGGCTATTCAATCGTCATGGAAACAGGTTCTTTTTTCAATCATGGCATCAAAAAAACAGTCTCATACTTGGTGTTGTGCTCAAATCAAACATTGGGTTGACACCCTAATGCGCAATTTTCAAACGCACGACAAACAGTGCACGAAGTTTTAGCACTAGCAAAGTTTTTGTTTGGTAGTTTAAACAACGCTGCAAACATGCTTGACGTCAAAACAAGCAGTGTACAAGACGAGCTGTATCAGAAGCTACGTTGTTGATATCTTGCAGCGTTCCCCTTGCAATTTGCAGCAACTGCCAAGAAACTTGTGGTGCGGTGACAGACTTTAGCTGCAGAATCACTGAGCTGACTCTTTAGGTTTGTGGTGATCAGTGGTGTGCTTAATGGGAGGCGAGCGAGGCACCCAAAAGCCACTGAAATGTGTAAGTACACTTCATCGACGGGACCCCCAAAAGAAACTGTAGTGTGTAAGTTCTCTTCTTTCAAAGGGGGTCCCAACAGCAACTGTAATGTGCAAACACCTTGCTTTCACAGGGGCCCCCAACAGCAATTGTAATGTGTAAGTACCTTGCTTTCAAAGAGGCCACAAACAGCAACTGTAATATGCAAGTACTACGCTTTTAAAGGGGCCCAAACAGCAATTTTAATGTGGAAGTAACTTGCTTTCAAAGGGACCCTTAACAGCAGCTGAAATGTGTAAGTACTATACTTTTAAAGGTGCCCCACCACCATCCCCAATGTGCAAATAAAGAAAAGCTTCAAACCAACTCCCTAATGAACACCCTTTTGCATTTTCTCCTGCTATGTCAGTCATCCCGTAGTATCAGGAACGTATCCTTCGGTGGCCGTATTTAGGCTTGATCAAATGTGCTTATCACGGTTTGCTGAGTACGATGGCGTCATCAGAGGGGCCCCCGCAACCTCAAACCCACCACTGGTGGTGATGTCTTGCGGCTTCTAGCCATGATGCATCGGTTCGCCTCCTTGTGCGCACCACCACGAGTAGTGGCGAAACAATCGCATTTGAGAAATGCATCAACGGAAAACAACTCAAAACCACCGCATTTCCGAATTCTTTATGACAAAAAGAAAGGTGAATTGTGTGGCTATGTCAAAGCGTGATTCCGGTCTTTGAAGTCATAAATAAAATTTTGAAACAGGATTTACAAAACCAAAAGTTAAAAAAAACAAATATCGCAAGCAATACGACACCCTAAACGAGTATGTTCGCCACGGAATTTCTGGACACGCTGCCTCGTGTAGACCAACAAAACAAGTATGAGTACTTCTTACGTTTCGTATTCATCTCGCTTTTTTCTGCGACTGGACCGATCGTCGTCAAGAATCTGCGGAGAACAAAGCACATAATACTCATTGTCAATCCTAAAATCTACAAGTAAAGATCTTTTAAGGCATAAATATACAAGTTAGGAAGAAGACACTAAGACCAGGGGTGCTAAATTTTCTGTGAATGTTAGTAGCGCGCAGAAATTTTTAGTAGCGCACACATATAAGCTTTGACATACAGCACTCATATGCATAAACTCATAAGCGCAATTTTGTTGTAAAATGTGGGGGGACAGCTTGGTGTGAAACCAATATATTGCGAAACCTAAAGAGAAAAATGTTGGGAACTGGCATATTATATCCCCACTGTCTGAAAAAGTGGGGGGGGCGCGTCCCCCGTGTTCCCCACCTAATTGCGCCCATGCATAAAGTATAAAATGTAGAAGAAAACAAAAAAAGTGTTCGCGCACTCCAAGTTTTCGGTCGCGGGCGCGAGTGTGCGGCCGCATTTTTGCACCCCTGCACTAAGGCGTGTTCAATGCTAACTTCACCAAACTTCGACATCAAAAAGGGTCGTGTGCAGATTATCCGTAAGCTCTGCCAGCAATCTACAGTTGCTGTAAAGTGGGAATTTTAACAAGCAAAAGTTGTATTCATGCATGAATGGTTTGCTAGAAAATTTCACCGGATCTTGCAAATAATATTTTAGAACGCAGCGACGCAAAACGAAAATTTTACCTGTATGAAATAACACGCGCAAGTTGGTAGAGATGAAAATGAGTTTAAACATTTCTCCATAACTTGTTCTGTTCATCACTATTAATAATTCTTTCATTTTATTACTGAAACCAATTACTTTCTCCGCCCAGAATTGTATCTTACGTAACGAAAAACAATAAACGTTTCGTCCTGATGAAGGTAGGTAGCTGCATATTGCCGACAATTTGTTTGATAATGAAAACGTTTTAGTTCATTGGAAGAGCTCTTTTTCTACTGAAAAATCAATGAAGTTATTTTTATGACTAAACACATGACATATTGATTGGGAAAGAACTAACCCAGTAATGAGGCATTTTTCCCTTGCAAGAAGCATTTAGAAAATATTGGCAGTTGTTTAAAGCAAAAATGTGTAAAAACCTGGTGCGTACCACATCATCACGCTTTGATCTACGTTCCACAGTAGTTTCAGAATCGGGTTTCGATCTTCTTTCTGCAAAATAAATGATGTTTGTAAGATACCCATATTACCAAAAAAGTGTTCGCGCACTCCAAGTTTTCGGTCGCGGGGCGCGAGTGTGCGGCGTAAGTTAGTCTTGCATGTAATAACGTTACTTCGTTTATGTTGCAGCTCTCAGTTAACGTTTCACGTTAACAAAACCTGGATCCACTTTTGTAATCCACGTTACAAGGTTTATGACAAATTATTTACGCAAACGTTGTAAATGGATAGGTGCATCCCCCACCCGATCGTAACGCTGTCGACGCTGCAAAGGTTTTAAGTATTGGCTGCAGGCTGTTGTGGCCTATATCAAGACCTCAGAGCAGTGTTTTTCAACCGGGGTTCAGCAAAATGGTTCTCCAGCAAAATGGTTGAAAAACACTGCCTTAGAGGATCTTAGGAAGAATCTCGGATACTAACAAAAACCAGAATTATAAAAAGCTTTCTATCGCCTGAAATCTATCCTCATTTTGAAGAGATAAACGAATTTGAATCCATTGTCACGGCATTGAAGGAGCTATGCGAAGTAAAACGAAACAATATCTACGTCGGACATTTATTGATTAACGGTCAACAGGCGAGTGGTGAGAACGTTTTAAGAGTACCTTCGGGCACTTAAATTACTCGCCACGGACTGCTCATTCGAAGATGTCCGAGCGAGTACATACCGCGACGAATTAATCAGGGACTCTTTCATTAATGTTCTCAGTGATACCTCCATCCGTCAGCGCCTTTTGGAAGGACATGATATTGATCTTCAGCGCGCTGCTGAACTTTCTGACAGTCTTGGGCGAGCCCAGCTACAGGCATTGTCAATGGGTCGAAAATCTGTTAATGAGCCTGCTAAAGCTGTGGCTGCTTCGCCTGACTCTACTAACACCGACGACGAACACTCTCCGTTTGTGACTTCGCCCAAACCTGTTGCAGCACTCCGGAAAGAAAGATCAAAAGCAGGAAAAATGTTTTTATTGTGGAGGACCTCTGCACAGTCGGAATTTTTGTCCTACACGAGAACAGAAGTGTCATAACTGCAAAAAACGAGGGCGTTTCGCAAAGGTTTGTCGCAGTGAGTCTTTTGTAAAGCCGATCTCTGCTTCTGCTTATTTGAAACCTAGTTCCTTGCAACCGCATTCACTAGTTGCCACTGCGAACGCTGATATTACTTGCGAACGCTAGCTGCGAACGCTTCACTAGTGCGAACCGCATTCACTAGTTGCCGCTGCGAACGCTGATATTACTTCTAGCGCTGGCGCTCCGAGTTGTCTTCTAAGTTCGGTAGTGGAAGCTAAAATTGATGGACATCCGGTAAGAGCTTTGTTCGACTCGGGAGAATCTAAAAACTTCGCAGACGAAAAGCAAGCTGATCGTTTAAACCTTGAAGTTAAAGAAGAAGACAGTGATGTTACCATGGCTTCCACAAAACTTCTGCTGCAAACAAAAGGTAGCGTTGAATCCAATGACACCGCTCTCGTCAGAAACTACCCATTGGTGCTATGGACGCAATACAAGATTCCTGCGCCGACCTTATATTACTGTAGGTCATAATTTCCTCAAAAAACATAAATCAGTCACGTTTGAGTTCGGTGGACCTGAAGAGGCATTGATTGTTAAAACAAAGGCTGACACTGACCTAGCCACCCTTCCAGCTGCAAATGTCGACCCTCCTAGTTTGTTCGAATTTATGAAAGCAGATTGCAAGCCTATCGCTTGTCGTACGCATACATACAGTAAAGACGATTTGGCTTTCATCGAGTCAGAGGTGGAAAAATGCTTTCTGAGGGAATTATCGAACCGTCAACGTCTCCGTTGCGTGCTCACGTCCTTGTGGTTAAAAGCAAGCAGAAATGTTGAATAGTTATTGATTACTATCCAACTGTCAATTGGTTCACGTTTCTCGACGCGTAATCTCTCCCACGTATAGAAGACATTGCCATCAAAGTCAGCAAGGACAAATACAGTCGATCTCCGTTCGTCCCATCATCAGGTGCCTTTTCGCATCAACGAAAAGCCGTTCACTGCTGTCGAAGCCCTGCCCCTTGGTCGTCTCCACCAATGCAAGAGGTTATGCCTTTTGGTGTCACAAACGGGGTGGCTGCCTTTCAAAGAGTCGTTGACTGCCTCATACAGTGGCACAGGTTAAAAAAGGAATATGCGTACCTGGACGACCTGACAGTGAGGAGCACGACGGGAATTTGAACGCTCTGTTTGACGCAGCGATTTTAGACGGACTGAAAAGGGCGCACTTTCACATCAATAACTGATTAACGATCCGTCTGTTTTATGTTTGATGTGAGGAATCACGGGAAGATCGGGAATAATGAGATATCGCTTTGGCGTCTCGAACTGAGTCCATTTCATTATGAAATACGTCACAAACCTGGTGTTGAAAATGTTGCCCCAGACATATTGTCAAGGGCCTATGCTTCGTCAAATTCTCGTGATCGTCTAACTATGCTTCGTGCCTCGTTGGCACCCGGGATACGCCAGGCTCTGTCACCCCGTTCGTGGTCGGAATTTACCTTTTACGAGTGAATATAGGGATGTTTGTCGTCTTTGTAGGGTTTGTGCTGAAGTCAAGCCCCGCTTTCACCGACCTGAACCTGAAACGCTTGTGAAGGCTACTCATGCGTGAGAATGTGTTTCTATTGATTTTACAGGACCGCTGAAGAGCTCCACACCTTATCTCTTGGTCGTTGTCGATGAATATAGCCGATTTCCCTTCGCGTTTCCTTGCGAGAGGATGACTTCTGAAACCGTTGTAGATTGTTTGTCACAACTCAACCTATTTGGTTTTCCTGCCTATATTCATAGCGACAGAGGCTTGGCGTTTGTGAGTCGAGCCGTTAACTTAAAGCTTTTTTGTCGGCACATGGCACTGCAACAAGCTGTTCGTCTCCCTTCCATCCTTGGGAGAACGGGCAGTGCGAAAGGACGAACCAGGCCGTTGGAGAACTGTTTAGCTTCTCCTACGTTCCTCTAACCTTCCTATTGAACAGTGGGAACAAGTCCTTCCGGCCGCATTGCTATTCGTTCGCTCTTATGTACTGCTACAAATCAAACGCCGCATGAGCGACTGTTTTCATTTTTGCGACGAGCTGTGTTCGGTGTTGCCATGCCTTCTTGTCTCCTGAACAGCGAAGTTGTTACGACGCTTCGTGCGCCACTGTGACGAACCGGTTGTGACCCTGATCGGTTCAATCCAACCTACGTTCGGATAAAATACCCCAACGGCAAAAAGCTGTTTCTACTTCAAATCTTGCCCCTTCCCGCAGGTGGAGCAGTAACAATCTGTCAGTCACAACGCGTTTCATTCTTCCTCTCCGGAGACCGAGTTACGGATCCCAGACGATTTGACTGGCGAAGCCAGAGGCAAAAATCTCCCTAAAACTTCAACCAGCCTTGATGACTTGAACTCCAGCAATACTGATAACGCTGTAGATTTCATGCCTGAACCTGTTCTCAACAGGCCCGCATCCAGGTTTTAAGGTTTGAGGGGCAAAATAC
>Ga0210059_1002720_pt1 | contig 27914 bp, 15 predicted proteins | sample Ectturendosymbi2_FD_188042 | JGI IMG/M metagenome (GOLD analysis project Ga0210059, IMG submission 188042) | Ecteinascidia turbinata endosymbiont from Florida, USA - Sample 2 (SPAdes) (version 2) | ecosystem: Host-associated > Tunicates > Ascidians > Unclassified | place: Key West, Florida...
AAAAAGGCGCCGTCATTCCCCCAATTTTGGACTGCAAATATTCAAATGTTAAGCAAAAATTGTTATGACCACGTACAACCAAATAATCAATCCACCAAGCTGTAGATAGCTAGTATTTTGTCAAAGTTTCTGCGCTAGAGCTATAGGCGTACGAAGTGGGGAGATATTTGGACAAGATTTAAAAAATTTTCCCGATATGTTTGAGTAAGTTGCTTAAGAAGAACCATCGCCCTCCAAAACTTTCCTGTTCGTTTTCCTCAAAGTGGCGCAAAAATTCGGGCAAATTGAAAAATTTTCCCTCCCGAAAGCCCAAGCTTCCCGTATGCCTTTGGTTAGAGCTGTGTACCATAGTTTTGTTGAGGCGCGTCGTTGCGCGCAGTAATCACGGGCCTAACGACGGGGGGCAAGGGGCACAAATCCCCGGGCGTCGAACCACTATGAAGGCACCGAATGACTGCGGGGCGCCGAAAAGTCCTAAAAATGTCACAGGTACTTCCTTGCCGTACATTTGCTTCCGAAAGACCTCAGGTTCGAACATGCTGGGGGCGCCAAACTTGCTTCTTGCCCCGGGCGCCATCTAACCTCGTTACGCCCCTAGCAGTAATTCAATACTCCTCTGCGTTGTCCACGTATATGAAGTGGGGAGTTGCACAATTACATAGTTACAGTAAGTCATAATTCTTTGAGCTAATCGAGCACGTTTAATGCATTTTTGTCACTTAGCGGCAAGTTGTTTGCTACCGTATACATCTGTAGCTTTTGACATGCTGCAGTGTGGTTCAATCAGCAGGGGTGTAACGAGGGAGGCAAGGGGTGGCGCAATTCCACGGGCACCGAATCACTCTGGGGGCGCTGAAATACTGCGGGGGGGCCGAATGATTGCGGGGGCGCCAAAAAGTCCAAACAATGTCACAAGTACTTGCTTCAATACAGTACATTTGCTTCCGAAAGACCTCAGGTTCGAACACGGGTGTGCCAAACTTGCTTCTTGCCCTGGGCGCCATCTATCTTCGTTACGCCCCTGTCAATCAGGAGATTAGTTCCGTCAAGAAACTCTTCCATTCACTTTTATGTTGCAAAACTACGATGCAGACAAACTGCGAACTCCCCAACTGCACTGACAACAGCCCTGAAACTGGTTTCTCGTTTTCATTTTGGAGGCTCATAAAATCTTTGAGTCAGTTACAAGTTTTTCGTACTGCATTCCTATTTTACTGCTGCCTTTCCTTTTCCTTTCAAGGCGGTCGTCAGGCATTAAAGAAATAAACTTGCAAGAAAACAGACCACTTGCGTACATCCCAAGTCGAGCCCAAGTCGGCAAGTCGAGAACTGTAATAAGCGAAAGCGAGAAACGACTGCGTTTGTGAAGACTGGGCAGTTCTCAAGCGGTAAAGAAATAACGAAACAGTGGTAATGTTACGAAACGATAGCGTTGTTCACGCTAATCGATAAGAGGTTGGGCAAAGTCCGACATGTAATTCCTGACGTTTAACTAAGCGAAAAAATTTGTTTATTTTGGAGTATTTTTCATCTCAGTTTCTACTTCCAGGGGAACTGAAAAGGGGCGCATTTATGGCAAAGGGGCGCCATTCAAGGGGGCACCGCAGGCGTTTTGGGGGGCAGTTGCCACAAACTGCCTCCCCCTGGATGCGCCACTGGAATGTACGAAGTTAAACGTTTCGTGAGTAATCGAACACTTTGCCATTTGCATGTTGTTTCTTGTCATGGCCTGATAAATTCACGAGTTAATACGGAATTAGTGCTTGGGAAATAGCAACTTCACGTCATTTACAGCCAATATCAGTTGTTTTAAATCGAGCGATAGGATTTTGAACACATCTGGAATTGTGACTCTTAAAGTTATTAGCATTTATGAAACGCAGAAAATTCTGAAACTAAAATATGCTTAGTCTTGAATAGGGCAAGTTAATCGTTAAATGTAGCTGGTACAATCACAACGACCGGCTACAATTAATGATGATTTCAAGCTCATCACAGATGATCTTCCATATAACACGAGGCAAATTAAACTCGGAAATCTGCATTACTGAAAGCACGTTCAAACACAGGTACAAAAATGTTGAAGTGCAGTGCAATAGAAATCTGGTCACAATCTTTTAGAAATAAAAAATAAGCAGTGTTTGGCACTTTCCATAGCCCAATATAAAGTTGTGTTTCTCGGGTACTAGAAACTTCTTTTTTTGTGTGTGTGTGCATTAACCAAGTGCATTGATTCTATACTCCTGTTACTACATAAGTATAGTTACATGAGGTATTGCTGTCATCTCTTAATTAGTTTTCTTTCTATTGCGTTCACTACAAATCGATCGCATTAGACCAGTGCTTTTCAACCTGTGCGACGGTACGCACTAGTGCGGATGAGAAAACCCTATGGTGCGGATGTCAAACGCAGTGCGGACGAGTGCGGATGAAAAAACCCTGTTGTGTTGTCATAAACATATTTTAAACAGCCTCTCCTTATTGAATCACCCCGTTGTTTTTTCGTAAAACATGGTGCTGCGCACAACGAAAAAGTGGCAGACATTGCGCTCTTATCCCGGTAGTTTGAACATCGCAACAGAGAAATATATGAGAAATTACCGAAAGCCACAACGAAACTCTGTCTGCTTGTTCCATTGAAACGTCGTCATGGAAACAAATGATGTGCAACTGCAGGGCAAACATGTAGGCTATTGTAAGCCTGCCCAAGCATGTGCTGAGATGGCGTAAAGATTTTTGTTGCCACTCCACTTGCACAAGCCTAGCGTAGCTATTCAATGCGTGTACTGAGCCATGGGCACGCTGTTGATCTCAGCAGTGATGTCTTGTGCTGGAAACCACGATAGTGTCTCGACGATGAGCATCCAATAATCAGGAATCAATCAATCATTGACTACTGTTTTTACGCGAATGTTGTTAACATCAGCTTAGTTTTACCTACCTAATCCCAGTCAGGCTTAGTATGGCAAATAGTAAATGCATCATCAATAAACATTCAGACACAAAAATAAGTCGGCTTCATTCTTGAAACGAAAATCACTACGATTTGTTGAACAGCAGCGACAATTTCAGCAACTGATGGCGGCGCCCTCGGATCAGCGTCTCGTATTATCATCATTAAAGTAGCTCATGTCTTTATGTCCTCTGCAAGGGAGTCATTTACTCTGGCAGAAAGCGTTATAACAACCTGCATTTAGGTAGAAACACGAGAAATTCATGGAGGAACCAATGGCTGCGACCTGTAGCGCAGCCAAGAAATTTGTTCTGGAGGGGCAGTCAGTGAAGTCGTCAGTCACTGACGTCTTTTTAACATGTAGAAATTGATCCAAAGCAGCAGTAAAAAATCTTAGCAAGTTTTTTTCGGGGGAACCATGGTTTCTTCGGCCTCATTCTGGCTGCGCCACTGACTGTGACCGAAGTGAAAAAACTGCCATTGCCCGATATTCCATTGCAAATGAGACGTGTGGTCAGGCTCACAACCAAGGGGGGGGGGAACTGGGCAATTGCACCACCTGAAGTTTTCAAAAACATGTTTAGTTGTTAGGTACAACAACAAGTTATAACCATTTTGCCTCCACCTGCAAATATCAACTGGTTGCGGACCTGCGTGCGGTAGTGGCTGGATCACTGAAAAATGTACTTTTAGCCAATCTTCGTGATGCGCCTTGTTTCGGGATTCAATTCGATGAAACGACTGATCTTGGCAATGATTTCCCGTTACATTGGCAAGCTCAACTGATCGCATATGTTCGCTTTCCTGACAAGGAGCGCATGGAAATCGTCGATCTTCAGGCCGATCATCTGTTTTCTATTCCTGCTGGTATAGCCATCACTGCAACCAGTATCTTCGAAAAGTTGACAAATAACTTTTCGGAACGCGGTGCGATGTGGTTGAAATGCAAAACTGTGCCCATGGGCAGTGCAAGGGCGATGGTCGGCATCCGAAATGACGTTGTTGCGCTCAGTTAAGCAAGTCGCGACAGAAGTTATGAGTATCCGCTGCGTCATACACCGTGAAGCATGGGTGGTCAAGAAGCTAGGCAATGAAGAGATTACCAACTAGCTGGTGTTATTTCCGATGTTGTGAAACTTGTGAATGCAATACTGAACAGCCCTAAGAAAAGTCGTGAGTTTGATGAACCTGCCATAGAAATGGGAGGCAATTGGGATTTTGTTTATCACTCTGAAGTGTGGTGGCTTTCTCGTGAAAGAGTGAGCTAGTGGAGAGAGTGTGGAATTTGCGATAGGAACTTCCTGTGTGGTTTTATGGACGGGAAGATCATAAAGCTCTTGCATTTCACTACTTGCTTGGCTTGCTGTACTAGCCTATCCAGGGACATATTTAACCACCAGAAAATCTTTAAAGTAGTGGAATTGACATATTCGAAGCGGCCTCCAAAATCACATTGTTAAAGCATGTAATTCAAAATATCGAAGAAGAAATCTACAACAAAAACCCGATGAATTTAAAAACCCTGTAGACCAGGGGTACTCAGTTAATTTAAGAAAGGGTCCTGTTACAAATGTCAAAATTTTCCGAGGTCCGGTCACTCCCACGAAATCATGCAAATGTGACATGTCTTGGATTTTTCTAACAAAAAAACACAATATGAGAATTTAATGCGATTACAAAATCCGGTAAGTGGATACAGATATTGACAAAAGTTGTCCGCATTATTTATTGCTCTGCTGGTGGGAGTAATGGCATTTTGTGCTTTTTGGCAGTTACAGTACCTAAATTTTTGTTCCAAAGTAGTGACACCGAGTAGAAGGCAATGATGAAGGTTTTTATTCGTCACACAGATGCGAAACTTGTTCTTTTTTTGAAGACGCGGACTGTCAGCAGTCAATGGCGTAACTAGATGTTTGAACCAGGAGGGAAAACGTTCCTGAAAGGGGTCCACTGGCCACTGTAGGGGGTCACCAACAACACTCAGAAAAAAAACTCAGAAATGATGGAGAATTCGGATGCGGATGGCTATACTAAAACACTAAATCACCGAAAAATACTCGGAAAAACGCAAAAACAATTGATGAAAACCAAACGAATACTAAAACCGAAGCTGACTTTTACATTTACTGTAGCTTGATGGAGGGGACAATTCACCCCTCCGGCAGCAGCAGGTAGACCCAAACACAGTGAGAAATTTCTACTGACAATTTGTGAGGTGTGGGAAAAATTTTGGAGATACCAGAAACCTTCCTTTGACACGTTTTCAGGTGTGCCATCAAAAATATTTCTTTCACTGCTACTACATTCTGTTGGAATTCAATTAATTCCAGTTGAATTTTGGCTGCATCTACACCACTGCTGTCAAGCGGCCGGAGTTCCGCTCCGCCACCTTCATCAGTGAATGCAATGAATGATGGGTCGTTGCCTATAAATATAAGCGAAGATGCCCAGCAGAGCTGCGGTACCTATGCAATTTCCACTATATATCTTCGGTCCACACATGTGCATGCGTCTTTTGATACAGTTGAAAATTCGGTAATGTTTGTCACTAAAAAGTTTTGAGGAAAAAGCAGCAACTGTTTTCGAAAAGTAAAGTCGCCAAACTGTTCGGCAATATTGGCAATCAACTTTTCAATAAATAAAATAAATTTGGAATTTTCTTGCTTTTATCTCCCCAAATGCCTCGGAAAATTACTAAGTTAATTTTGATGACAAGTTTGAAAATACTGAGCTTTTTCTGGAAAGGGCGAGTGGTAGTGATCAAATCAAGAGTAGTATGTTTTTCTCCTTACAGTTTTACATTCACGTCGTTGAGGTGTTACACTGTGTCAGCCAAAAATCCAACAATTTCCCTTTCTTTATGATTTCCTAAAAAAGCTGAAAATACCTTAGCTTTGCTTCGAATTTTGTTGACTTCCCGCAAAAAATTCTTTCCCATAGGACCAAAACTCTTCCCTTACTCAAGTATCTTTCATAATTGCGCACAAGTAAATTTGTATAATTGCATTGCTTTCGGAAAGAAAAGGTTTCATCGCTATTTTCTAGCTTTGAATCCACTATTTTCACCAGGATAGACATTGTAGTGACGAGCTATTATTGAACAACTATGACGAAACAATTACTTGCAACCGAATAAATATAACAAGCCCAACTCAGGTGTGCGCTGCAATATATAGCTGAACAACAGTTAGATCGGCAATCACTTGTACGGATGGCGAGGAGTTGTGCTTTAGAAGTACGTCCAAAAGCGCAAGATTTTGGATAAAAACTTTTGGTATAGAATACACCTTTGAGAGGCTGACGAGGTCCGGCCGTCACCATCCAAAGGTCCGGATTCGGACCGCGGTCCGCAATTTGAGTAGCCCTGCTATAAACTTTCGATTTTGTCTACGTGTAAGTTGGAAGAAGCAGAATCTGGATCGAAGTATAATCGAAACAACCAGCACCCATATACACAGTCTGATTGATAATTTTGAAGCTTACTTCCCCAAACAACAGGCTACAGAATTACAATCAAAGTTGTGGATTTTGAGACTTTTCGGCGAACAGCATCCACCGGGGCATTGGGCACAAATCAGCTTTCATTAGCCTTGGAAAACATGCTGAATTCTGGGTAAGAGCCCTCGATGGCTCTCGCAAAGACGTCGAAATCCAAACGCTCGAAGTTCTTGTGCAAAAGCCAACCAACTAATTGGGCGAAAAAGGGTTTAGTGCTCTGGTAATTAATTGGTTGATATCAACACAGGTAAGAGTTGTTTTCTTTGTGGGACACTAGATGACCTAAAGCGATGAACGTTGGGGCAAGGTGTTGTACCAAACTGACCTAAAATTGCAAGAAATGTTCAGCAACAGCCAAGCCATTAGTATAATTAGCCTACATTCGTTGAATAAAAAATGATGTTCTTTACACATTTTTGTGCTTATTGTTTTGCAGTCGTTATTCGTTATTTTGGTTATTTAAAAATGTCTACATCGTTTTTAAGAGTCTAATCCGATTATACGGCTATTCTTCGGCAAAGCCAGTTGGTTGTGCGAATGAGATTTTTGTTGAACAAGAGTGCGGACGGTCTTTCCAAAGGTTGAAAAGCACTGCATTAGACAAATCTATAACGTGTTGGGACGGCTTTAGTCTCCAAGCGCATTGCGAATCATTGCAAAACGCGCATCTACTGAGCAGTAAACAAATTTCCGTTCCTATGCATGAATCATCACATCGATTCACACTTCGTTCCCAATCTAATTAAAATTTTGTGGCACTCACTAGTCAGCTACTGTCGTGACGCATTTCCTTCTTTTGCTGTCACGAATATTTACGATGAACGCGAAAACTTCAGAAGTTTCATGTGTGAAAATGCAAGCAATTCCCTCTGGCGGCTAAAAATTGCCTGCATCGCAGTTTGATTTCATTAATCGTGGTAACGCATGGCACATATAAAGCCTTATACTCAGAGCAGCATACTTTTATTTGCCGCATTTAACCAATTGTTTCGTTTACAATATAAGTGGCATCGTTCAAGGACGGTCTGCAGCCCAAATGACGCCTGGTCCTTCGCAGGGTCTCACTCCCCATGCGTTTCACCAGGCGGATGCAGCGCTGGTTGGCAAGTCAGCGCTTGTGCTTTCCCAGTATCGCTGAGCACGAGGCTTGAGAGCCGCAAGTACCTCTGTGCAAGTCTTCGGTATAACCCGACCAGGAATCGAACCCAGCCTACCGCTGTAATGACTCGGGCTCAACCCGCAAGCCATCAATGGTGAACATTACTAACGACTTGATTAGCCTACACGCAAACCATTTTTTGGCGTAACGCTCACAACGTAATGAAAGGTCAATGTTTTTGAAACAAACCTAGCTTCCGGTAGCAACATGGTTTGCAAATTTTTCAAACCAAAACGAAGAAAAGCATCTCTGAACCCTGCAGCACCAATCAAACACTTAAGCGCTAAACTGCAGCTTCGCAATTCTGTGGGCCAAGACACGCTCAAACATTTGCTTCTTTCATTGGATGGATTATTTATTGTTAGCTCTGGTCACGGTTCGAATCACATTCCTGCAAACGAACATAATCACACAAGCGAGAACAACGTAAGCACACGGGCGGACGGGAGATGACAAAATGAAAGCTTTAAATGACGTAATCGAGATCATACGAAGCTTAACTACACGTTTGTACACTGGGTGTTGACATTTGGTCGCGGGAAGTCCAAAAAACGCCCGGGTCGGACGAAAAGAAACCATCTCATTGCGGTAAATACGAAATCTAGTTTGAATGACCTTTAATCAAAGGTGAACTGCAAACAAACAATACCGAAGTGCATTGGTGAGTGGTTGACGAAAAGAAGTGCACGGCAACTTGTATCTGCATGTTTTCCGAACTGCTGATTACCACAGCGTCGTATACGTCTTGACACCATTTACAGTAGGGAGCGATTTTTTTACATTTGAAAAGAACACACAAAAACAACCAACTGCACAATAGGCGAATTTTCTATCAAACGATTTCTCAATTAATTTGTGATGAAGACGCTTTGTCCTTTAGACATTTTAGTTGTGACCAAGAGAACCGTTGAAAGAAGTGAGCGGGGTTGACTGAGAACATCTACCTGAGGTACAAAACGCGCCCGGATAGCTTGTTCCTAGACTAAGATTATGAGCAACTTGTGTGCGGGTGAAGTGGGCGTGACCCGCTGTCAGGTCTAGGAACACGAAGTCAAGGATAATGGCTTGTGGCACTTAATTGGGGGATTATGCGCTTGCGTACTGTTCGCACCTTCGCCACAACAGCGTCAAAAAGACCATCACAAGGCCGCCAGCGCAGCGGGAATGCACATTTCCGCACTATTTGAAACGCAACAAGTATGTTCTTTTTCGCTTAGCCTTGCTTTGAGCCTCTCTTCAAAACTGAACAAGTTATAACTTTGCAAAACAGGCGGAAATCAACAGAAATTTCGCTTTCAAACTACTACTACAAAAATAGCTACTACGAAGTTTTACGTGACTTTCGTATAGACCGAAGTAGTGCTGTAAAGCTGACATACCTAGCCCATATTTACTTTAAAGTTCATTTCACGATCTTTTTAGTCAATTCAAATTAACACGGATTGCTTTTATTTTAGGTACTCGAGGAAAAAAACGTCGGGAAGTCTTAAAGTTCGTCATAAGTGTTACGTCACAGACTGGCCGAATCATTGGCGTCTGCATAGAAGCAAAGAAGTCAGGCACGGTTTGCGACAACGTACTGCCAGGACTGAGCAAAAGACTGCATTTAATTCGAAAAGTCAAGTGCAAGCGAAGCACTTTGGCTTATTTTCAGTGGTAGCTTTCACAGATATGTCGAATGACTTTGCGGATCTCCGATCAATTACACTCCCGGTCAGCGCAAAGTTATTGACATCCCTGATTGCTGTGGATGTCGACGATCTTCAAATGTAAGCAAAACGCTGGTCTGTGAATTCAAGCAAAAGTATAGATGTTATGATAGGATTTTGGTCACATCTCATGCATGGGCGTCGGTAGGATTTTTTCCAGGGGAGGAACATTGGATTTTTCCAGTGATAGCCCAGAATGTTTCCAGGAGGGGGTCAATATGGTGTGATTTCGATTAACCCGCTAGAAACTAAGAAAACAACCTTTTCTGGCTAAAAATCTAATAGGAAAATGTCAAATTTCAACATCCAGAGTAGAAAAGCCCCCTTGCCCCCCCCGATGCTCATGATCTCGAGTCGCCCCTGAAACGAGACCGGCGACACACGATAAGCCTTCTTCAATTTTCGACCGCAGTTGATGCGGTGTTACTTTCAAGATGGCGAACGATCATATTGGGGCATGAATCGTAAAATGAAGTCCAATTGCTGCCAGTCAAAAAACGCTTCTTGGCGTAGCGCGTGATTTCTGAATAGGTCAACACAAGGAGGATGTGATCAACGAAGTAGAGAAAATATTAAGCCTGAGGGAGCACCATATAGTGGGAACGAGAGAACAACTTTTAAGTGTAAGGACAGCATCGTGATGTGAAATACGTTTCAAGCTATCCACGAGCAAAAACTTCTGCACGATAATGAACTTCACAGCATCTGGCACGGGTCATGCCAAGAAGCTAATGGCAGGCGACACAATTCATAATAATAGTCTCGGCGGGAGTATAACGTTCACTTGCATACGCCATTGAGGTGCTGTAACGTTTTTATCACATAACCACTGTTTTCTGCTTGCAAAGCTTACAATACAAAATAACAAGGATTGGGGGTTAATTGGACACAAACCTAGGCCCAGAGAGCAGTGCACGCAGACCGCCGGTGAAGGCTCAGCGTTACGTCATGTAGATTGCGATGATGATTAGCTACAAGGCATAGATTGGTGTGCGCAAAAAAAACGTTTTCACGATCAACTATCAAGACAAAATAAAGGCAATCGATTCGGGCGTTTTTGCGAGAAATACAATTCACAATGACACAATTTCGCTTGATTACGAACAATCTTCGAAGGCACGTGCACGTGTATTACTGCGTCAGAAAGGGAATTAAGGAACAGAAGCGTGGGTGAACGCGAACACACATACACACGCACACACACAGAGACACTGGTACGATATATCATCAACAATCCTGCATGCACCAGCAAGAGCGTGGAATTACAGCATACAAAATAGGATAAACGCGCCACGTACCACAAAAGAGAACTTGCCGATTGGAATGCAGTTTTCGCGAGATTTTTTTACACATGATTGCGCGCCGTAAACGGGTTACGCGCGACGAAACTGCACGTTGACTAAAACGGTAGCTTCCAATCGCAAAACGTTGACCGTCGCTTGATTTCATTTACAAAATACAGGGAGGGTGAGTTCAGTTGATTGCGTGCATACTGTACAGAAGAGCAAACACCGACAAGAAACTTTTGGGACATATCCATCACACTCAAGTAAAAAAATAAAAGACAAAGTTTACCGATTCAACGAGATTCTCTGTTTTGAAAAAAGAAATAGTTTACAAAAACACTGCGCAGAAAGATCACCGGCTTCTGATGTGGAAAAAGTTACCTAACAACACTGACTTTCATGAGATTGTCAAGCTGTTCCCGGGGCCAGTAAACCAAACCGAGCCGGTCAAAGACCCCGGGAGCGATAGCCACGGTCACGAAACCGACAGCCAGGTACGTCGCGAACTTGTAAGGGACTTCGACGTCCTTACGTTGACGCGCCTGTCGGTCACGCTTCGATACACCTAACACGTGACATATCAAGGAAAGGCTGAGGGTCTTCACAACAGCTCTTGTGACTAGGAGCATCGCTACGCCGGCGACGAAGCGCGCGATGTTGATGCCGAGGCAGCTCAGGTCACCGGGTATCAGTGGAAATGGCCGTTCCCCGTTTGGCTCACTGTGTATGAAGAGGTGACATGTTAAACGCGGTGCAGGTGACGTCTTGTACAGCAGAAAGCACAACACGCCGCCATTTTCAGTTGGGAGCAGAGTTTTGTTTCGTAACTGTGCGATTGTTGTGATAGTGCCGCACGGTTGTGACGTGACAGTAATATAGTCACGGGTGCGGGACCAGGAATGCTTCTGAATTAAAGCTCGCCAAGCACAATTGCGTTGTTACTTTCACAATAGCATGAGTGTTCAAACGTGAACTACCGAAAACAAGGCATACAGAACAGTGCAATGCAGGCCGTCACCACTATTTTGAGCAATGCGCTATTTTAGGCATCCTGATATAGCAGAACACAGCACTTCACACTGTATCAGAACCGAAACCATGTTTCTCCGGAATGCAGAACCTCTCTCTTCCAGTGACTCTGCCTCTCGTTTGTATTACAAGATCATTAAAACGATTTCAAATGGGGAGAAGCGAAATAGCGGCAAGCATTAAGCCAACTTATTTTCTTTTCACCAACCTTGCAGACGTTTACCGTCTTATGAGGGCACTTTACGCGAAACCAAACGAGCAGTTTGAAACATAGAATTCAAGATCTGGTTCCACAGAAAATGTGCCCAACATGTCATTTAATTAGAACTTTTAATATTCAAAAATGGCCCAGCCCTTGAATAGATCCTGACCAACAAAAATTCGGATTGCCGAGGGATATACTTAATAACAAACAATTGATGTTACACGCGCATTTGACGTAAACACAGCTATGCTCCTGTGTCTCATGTTACAAAAAATCACCTGTCTGCACTTCTAGTGTCACTCCATTATGTGCAATACCAGCAACGAACACACCGGTGGATCGCCCCGCAAAAGCTCCGCTAGTGCTTATTCACGACCACGTCGAAATACTTACAAATCGATCCCATACTGGTAGACGAAGTTAGACGCGCAGTGGATGCCTGCCCCGCACGCGAGAATGACCACCGTGTCGCCCCTCGTTGTGCTGTAGTGTTCAGTGCTCGGGTAGAAGACTCCTGCGCAGATAAATTCCCAATCAGGCGTCGGTTGGCACGCGCGAGAGTTCGTGTCGGCCAAGCTTCTTGCTCATTTGTTGCGTTTCTATGTGCATTTTGCTCCAGATTTTATTGTTTGCACGACCCGGCGGTATCACGCGCAGAGTTGAAAGTTCAACAAATGTCAAGCGCTGAAGACACTGTGTTTGTCGTTTGCATTGCATGCAATGCCTGTTTAGCGCGACTTTATTGCAGCGTTTAGTTGCACGCGCTGAGTACTTCCTGAGCGGAACCGTCACGCTTGAAATTAATAAACAAGGCTGGTAACGACAGAGAAGAAAAACCACCCAACTGGGATCACTAACACCTACGTTTTTCTTGAAATCTTAGCCGACTATAGACATGATTTTATCCTGTCCACAACTGCACTTTCAAAAATTAACTGCCGCTATTAGTTCGAAATTCAAAAAGCAGAATCAGCGAAGCAGCAATCTAGAGACGAAGCAATATTTTCAAGTGCATAAATCCAACCGTGCTAAAAAATGTGATCAACGCGAAAAAATGAATCTGAAATCTAGTTCAAGAATCAGGGCTTTCACTGGTTTCGCGTAATTACGGGCGGCCGGTTGGCGGTTCAGCAACCTGTTCCTCAATGTTCTGTTAATCTATATACATATGACATAGCGCCTGGTGAAATTCAAAAACGTGTTCTTTTGCGTAACCGACAGCCCTGACGTCGACGGCTGTTGCGTATTTGCTGAAACGGTGTCGTGGTATTTCAAACGTGCACCTGAGGCGTGAATTGTTGGCGTGCTGTGCGAAAGATTTTCGTTGTAAAGGTGCAGTTTCCACCAGAGTAAGACGAATTTAAAAAGCTTGGTATCATCTTTTTGGAATGGCATTGCTTTTGAGATCAATAGATGATACTTTTTATCAACACTTCGATCCGTTACAGAAAAAACTATGTCGAAGTCTGTGCTAACTACCGTACGCCAAATTAGCTGTGGCAGGTGAACAAACACATCTGTCATTTCCTACCACGTTCTTAGTAAAACGTGCTCTCAGTGTCGTCACGGACATTTCAGCCAAGCAACGATGAACGTTTGACATTTGCGAAAAAGGGGGGTTTCGATAAAAATTGTCACGTTTTCTCTTTTGAAATTTTCTGGTAATTACCCAGCGAGAGTACCAGGGTCATCACTAAAATTGAATACGCATTTCTGTATAAGTTTCATGCGGATGATTTGTTTGACAAGCTTATTGTTTAGCAATTGAATTGGTTTTGTTGCAACGCTATACTTCGGCACTTACGTTTTTCCGTGTTTTTTTGGGGGGGAAGAAATGAAGATGTTCGGCGTTGGTAAGCGCGGAATACGGAAAAGTCGTTGAAAACTATCCCAAACAGTTTAAGCTATTTTAAGAAACCTTTCGATGTCGCTGTGGAACAATCATAAAATATCATCAAGAAAAAAACGACCAAACAAAGTGTGTTTACAATGGTGTTCCCGACAGAAAAGTTGCGAAACAATGATACTTACCCAGTAAGAAATGAGATAATACAATGATCAATGGAGCGAATCTCGACTTAATGGTGTATTCCTCAACCATATCCATAAATGGCCAGCCGAGCCATAAATATATTCCAGCAATCAACACGCCACAAATAACATCCTGCAAATGCAGACCACGTTCAAACAAAAAACAAGAAGGTGATTAGCAACGCAAATCGGCGTATGAAATTCGTTGGAGTTTCCAGTTAGCAAGGAATGTGCTCATGCAGTCGACAAATGCATCATGCAATTCCTTTCAGTTTTTCCAGTATAATTGCACTTTGCCCTGAGAATTCAGAAATTTCCAGATTGTTGATCCGCCGCATTACCACTTGCCGATTTCGGAAAGCTAAAGGGTGTAGCTGTGAACAGCGCTAAAATCAAACTCACAAGACTGCAATAAAGGTGAGATTCAATTGACAGCGACTGGTAGCATATGCCAAGCAGCAATATTGCAAAATGAGCTTACGTGTAAACAACTGGCATGCTGTGGTGTAATAAAACTTCGCCGAATCTATGTACTGGAGAAATGTTCGCGGCAAGGATATTTTTTGCAAAAAAGCGTAAGTTTTTCGAAAACAAGCGAAAAATTTTCCAATGGAAGGTTTGTTACTTTGCCAGCTCCACTAAAACCAGTGTTTTGTTGAAGTGCTAGCGTGCTGTAATTCCCAGTTAGGAATTTCCTGAACCGATCACAGTTATGCATATGGCACAAGGGTATAAGCCGAACCCGTTTTCGCGCTCCCTATGTATCTTTCTTAAAATGCACCTTACAAAATTTTCAAAAAGAGCTCTGGCATCACAGTACCTACAGCTGTTTTCTTTCTGTCATTTTCAGGTCATAGACCGAAATATTTGTGAAATGACCGGAAAAGATCAAGCGATTTCGGTCAGAATGTTTGAAAACTGGTGAGTTTTGACACAACTGTGAGACAAATGACCAAAATGTCTCAGCGAAAAAAAACAAACCTATTGTCAGGGCATGTCAACAGTTTGCATTTTGAAGTAAGCCGGATACACTATCTACAGCCGTTAAACTCACATAAACTTAAGCAAACGTTCAGGGACCAGAAAAGACGGGGAATGACCAACTTTCAAAAATAAATAGGTATAAACTTTCCGTTTTCGTACCGATCCAAACAATGTCACTACTATTGTGTGTTGCTGTTTTAACGAAGTGTGAGTAACCAGATACATTAAAAAAACAACGAAGTAGCTACGAAAACGAAATCGCTCTAACACGCTGAGCAAGGTATCTTTCAGGCTGACTATGTGGGGTTTTTGTCCAGCGGATACTGGGTCAGCCTTTTGCTGCAAAGGCTCACTGTGGCTGCTTGCGTACACATTCCGAAAGAAGCATACACGCTTCGTTGGTGCATGGTTTAGGACAGGAGCCGGCAACTTTTTTAACAAAAGCGCCATTCTGCTTCATTTTCCACCCGATATGACTGGTGAGGAGTCACAAAACGTTGATAACGTTTTATTTTTCATGCGACTTCATATGGATATACGCTAAATTGTACTCAACATAATTCTAATAGCAATAATAAATCAAATGCAAACTGAAATTCCAAGGTTTGTCGAATTCAGAGAGAGCCATTTCAGAGTAGCTAAAGAACCGCATATGGCTCGTTGCCGACTCCTGGTTTAGGCAATATGGATGTCATATTTTGAAAAATACTTCCCTACGCTCATTTTGTCGCAGCAGAAATCTAAGTTGCAAATTTAAGGGCTGTACGCAAGCTGAGGCAATACGAAAAGTAGTGCAGTCATACCACTTACGTGAAAGGTCTTACACAACACTATTGAAAATTTGCAAACAAAATGAACTGCCTGAAATCATTTTTGAACGTCGAACGAATGGCTTATAAATGGACGAGGCGTCTGTCTATTAAAAAATGCACGTGAACGTTGAACTTCGACGCTCACATCGCACGGTTCATATACGCTACTGAAAATGCATACAAATCTTAGCAGTTTACCCGGTTTGTTGACGATACCTACCAGGATTGAGTGCATTCCCAAGTACAGCCGGCTGAGAACAACGAGAAGACACCATGAGCAAGCAAGAGTCACTCCCAGCTCCAAGCTGAACTGGAAAACAAAGCAATGTGTGAAGTGAGAGATTGATGGACAGTATAACGCACCTAAATGCAAGTTAAAAATGCAAAACCGATGTTAAGGACGACAGTAACAAGGCAAAATATTTACACGGTAGAATTTTAAGGGTGGCGCTTTAAGTTCAAACAAAAAACAGTGTAAGTATATTACTTTTTTGTCTTAAAGTTAATACATAACTAATACGCATGTACTCACTTCATGTCTGCCATAGAGAGCCATGAGGAAAGAGAAGGGTAGCGCGGTTCCGGCGATAGCGTGGGTCGAAGGCACACCGTATTCGGCATCAACTCTCTTCTCAAGCTTAAACACAGGAGGCCAAGTGGGTCTTGGCCACTGGATCAAGTCCTTCAACGCTTGTCCAATATACCTATTAAGAATGGTAAGTCCGAAATGCCACGCGCACATTATTTTGTCGACCTTAAAGCTAAAGTCACCGCTTGCATGAGTTGGCAAATACTCCAGCATTGTTGGATTATGGGAGCCCAGTAGTTCATGCAAAAATTTTTTTCAAATAAAAAAGAAAACAAGACACCCTCAAGGTTAAGTAAAGAGGAGGTGACGCTCGTTTTGTAGCGTCCTTCGAATATTTTGAAGGAGGTAATTTGGTGTGACAAATAAAAGAGAAAAAGGAAATTGGTTTCAAATTATTTTACTTACCATTTGAAACTATTTTTCTCCCCTACAGCTACTATCACGAAGTGGACGAAATTTTCGTGTATTTCCATGAAAATAAACCGCTCTTACTTCACTTGTAACTTGCAAAAGGATAATTTTTGGAAAGTCACAAGTATTTTATTGCTTGTTCGGCAAGAAGATCTGAACAAGTGGAGTGTTTCTACAAGATTGTCGCAAGAAGTTATGCAACACTGTTGATGTAACAAATTTCTCATGAGGCAGATATGGTGAGTAATTTTCTAGTTGAGAGAAAACATCTTCAAACTACTGTTCGACGTTGTTCATGATGAAATTCTTTCAGCATTTATGAATTACACACATAGACGCCTGGCCTGAAGAGCAGTCTCGAATACCATCACAGAATAGCTGTGCAGTCGATAAATAAACTTGTTTGAAAGGAATGTATGCTCTGCCTGACAAAATTCTCCGGCAAGGCGTGAAACGCCAAAAGCGGTCATCGACAGATGCAATCTTCAATCGAGCACTTGGAACATTCGCACACAAAACAGCCGTAAGCGATTTTCGTTGCGATGTTTGCTCTTTGGTGAACAACTAAGGAAAGATTGCAGGAAACAAAACGACAAGTTCGCTGCAAACAAGACACGTTCCAAACAGGCTTATTCGGCTATTCGCTACTTTGGACGGTGTTACGATTCCGGAGAACACATCCAGCAGTTGAAGAGCAACTTAGAAATTCGAAATTTTCGTGCGCATTTACAAAATGCCTGCAAAATACGGTTACTACTTATCACGGCCTGAGGTAGTAAAAATCAAAGTTCACGCTTAATGTCACACCGTACGCAGGAAAGAGCACAAAAGAACGATCACTTTACACTGATATTCGCCTACACAGCAGCGACTGAGTGACTGCTGAGTCTATCACGAAGCCCTTTATGTAGCCTGTCACGGAAAGACTGATATTTTAGCCTGTTTTTTTTTTGTAGACAAATCGGGGGTCAACTAAGACAATGGTTCTTAAACCTGGGTTCGAGCGAACCCCTAGGGTTCGACGGAGTAGTTTCAAAGGTTCGATGAAGGTCATCTGAAACATGAATAAAAGCGTGGTTATATCACAGTAAGCTAACCATGGTCACCTTTGGCAAAAATGGGGTTCGACAAATGCTTGGAAAACTACGTAAGAGTTTGGCATGTTTGTAAAGGTTAAGAACCACTGGAATAAGAGATGAAAACAGGTGTTTACTGACAGGAAATAGCTCTGTGCTCCGCTGATGATACCACGAAGGTAGAAGTGGTAGAATAAAACTTGCACCGTAGAAACGTAAGTCTTTGGGTTATATATCTTTGATGATTTAATACCTTAAATGTTCTTCCACACAGTCTTGCACAACTACAGTACTATATGCATTAAAGAGTAATGTACTGTTACAAAGATGAGTGTAGGCTTTTAACAATGATTTGCCATTTCTACTCCAAACAGCTGAGGAATTGTGGTTCTTAACCGGGGAGGCACACCTCTGCAGGTAGGCAACAACAAATTTCCAGGGGGACGCAAGACCTTACGTACTTGACAACAAGTTTGATCGATAAATTTACCAATAAATACAGTGCATTTGCTTTTACAACTTCTGTAAAGTCAGGGGTGTTGAAACAAAGGACATTTACTTAAGGGATCAACGGCAGAGAGAAGGTTAAGAACCACTGGTCTAGATGACGCTCAAACTCTTTTTCGCATTCTCTTTCTTCTCTTCAGCATCACATACACAGTCCGTCACAGGAGGGGTTATGATGATCAGAAGGCAATTGCAGTGGCGAAGTATCATTACCAGAGTTGCCAATTAAATGCCAAGCATGCTAGTACATGAAAGTATCCTCAAAGGCTAAGGCAACCTATGTTCAAGAGTGGCTTACATTAATTTTAAACACCATGTTGTGTGGATTACAATCGAATAAATATGGTATCCACTAACCACTTTTAACAAGACGCAAGTGATTGTTTCAGGTGCACTGGCTTAGTTTATGCACTTACACTATTCATATTTTTTTCATTTCTGACATAGCAAGTCTAAAATTAGTTTTACCTGAATCAAATGCAATGCTAATTACTCAATTCATAAGCAAACAAACAACTTATCATAATCCCAAGTATGCATGAGCTGTGCAAAACCTGAATGATAGTTCATTTAGTAAAACACATGTGACGGAAGACCTTGCATGGAAGTCTCATATTGAAATTTTTCCACGTGAGTTAGTTCAGCCTAAAATTAACTCAAGCAGAAGTGTAGATGAACTCATGATAGCTAATTTTTAAGGGTTAGGCCTGAGCTTTTCATCATCACATCACCACCACTGGTAGAGTAAAAATGATTGCGATACTAGCATTAAACTTACATCACTTTTATCAAGATCGTGTAAAAGCAATCAAAAAAGACAGTTGTAGCAAATGAGAAAATAATCTCTTTCTGCACACCGATGGCATTTTACTTATGACACTATAAGCAATGTGCTTTGCAGAAATGTGTGCCTGATGAACACACACACACATGCAAAACCTTGGTTGCACTCCGAATTGAAACTCAATTCCAGCAAATGCGTACAGAAGCCTGTTTTTTCATTGAAGTTTATCCCTCTGAACATAAATTAAGCCTGTAATTTAACATACTTCAAATTAGTTACAGACACCAATAGTTTTTCAAATTGTGGTAAAACATTAAAAAAATTGATATAACGTACGGGATACAATAGCGAGCAGGAAACGGCAAGTCATAATGCGAAAAGGTAAATCCACTATAGTAGGAATGTTGCATTGAACCTGATGACAACTAACACTCGATTGCCATGGCAAGTTATATAGAGCCCTGCATGGATCCAAAATTATGGGTCACACGCAATATCTGCATGTATGCCTGAAATTACATCATAATTGTGATGCATACATGGATGTACAGAAGGAATGAGAAAGTACATTTTTACTGTGTGTGAACATCACGAAAAAGAAGCTCAGATTGTTTGCTGCACAATATTGATAACACAGTTGTCTCTGAATGTCTTTATCATCTGAGAGCTTAGTATCTAAGTACAATCTTCAGACATTTAAAGTGGTTAACAGATTTTACACTTGTCCACCCAGTGTCAACAACGGGATGACCATGTTTTTGCGCTCTTAGTCTTAAATGTCATACAAACATTTAAAACACAATGTTTTTTAATGCATGTGATTCCATTGCTTTATCAGTAATGTTTAGACCTGAATAGATGTCAATTTGAAAACAAGCATTGACAAAACAAAACAATTGTATGTCTTAGAATTCTCTTTCCTTTTCAAAATTAATTTTATATTTATGAAAACTTTGACACCAGATATATATCTGAGCTTTTAAAACAGAAAACACACCACACAAAACCTAAAGCTCAAAATTAGTTTATCATATCTGCTCTTGCATACTGTTAGCACCACTTTGCTTATACCTTGCACTAAAAGCACAGATTAATGAGGTGCATAATCTACAACAATTAAAAGCTCTAGGTTTGCAGTTGTACAGGATTGCAAAACTGACATGACCAAATGGTTTTGTCACAGCACTATTTGAAAAGTAATGGCATAGTAAGTAAACAACCTTATACACTGTTGCTTTTGTTGAAAAACCAAGTTTTCACTCTGATTTACTTTGAAGACAATTGGTATCACAAACTTGACGCACAAATTAACAGTGTATTCAGAAAATGAACCTCTACCATGCGAAATATTTCTTGAAGTACTTTTTTTGCAATCTTTGACGTGGTTCGACCTTTTTTATTGTCCAGTGATCAAGCGCAATTGTTTACTCCCATCATAGCATTCAAAGGAACACTCTAAAGCTGCTATGTCCAACCCACAGCCCGCATGCAGCCCTTTGAAGGTTTTGTGTGGCCCACTTGAAGGTGTGGTTATTGTGTATGGGCAATTAATAATCCTAAATTTGATGTTTTTATTATGCAGTGTGCCTCAGTGCCACTCTATCACATGTGCATTGCGTACTGGCAGATTTCCGGTGTGTCCACTGAGGTGCAAACTCATTTCTAGTTTTCTGATTTCTACCCCTTTTGTTTGTTTGCACTAAACTGAGATCTACTTTGTGATTCCAACGGCACTTGGAATTCACAATGACATTACAGTTATGGAGTGATTATAGAGGTGCTTAAAAGGCATTATCACTGCTGTATGGATTCAAGTGCTTTCAGTAGTGTAAGTTAAATTAAAGTTTAGTTTGCTGAGAACAATGTAGGTCATTCAATGTATGGCTTTCATTAAGCAAGTGACTTAACTTTGATGGACATAACTGCTCAAAAGATTGGTTGCAACTGTGACAAATGCAAACTCATGTATTCTACCGTGTTCTTAGTAGCAAGTTGTTTTGAGTATTATTAATAGATCTGTGGAGTTTCTCAAACATTGCTAGTGTCAGTCTGTTAGTTTCGATGTTCCAGTAAAATAGATGTATTTTCCACTTTTTGATTGTTGCAGTTTGTGTTGTGACTTATTCATTTATTCTTCAGTTTGTTTGCTTTCCCTGCTCTTATTTTAGCCTTTCAACTTTTCACCTGTAAGCCTTGCTTGCAGATTTCAAGACTAACAATGCATAATTTTATGTGAAATCGATTTTCTATATATGATTTTCTGATTGATTCCTTGCTTAACCCCATTGTGGAGAGTATATACTTACTTGAATGCATAATCTAATAAGGATTTTTTATGACTGTATAGTATCCTAAGCGTCAATGCGCTCTTCTAGTTTCATTGACCACTTTTTTCTCTTGCTGACATTGCTTGACACTTATTTTTGCGTTTCATCTTTCTTTGCCCTTTTGTTTCAATGAATACTGTTGTTAATTTTTTTGTTTCCAATAATGTTATTTGATTTCTATTTTTTGCATGGTAAGTGTCATGTTTTTGTTCAGGAAATGGCTATAGGTCTGCCATGTATGATGAGTTTTGAATGAAACGCTGAGTTTGTCACTTTAACGGCACCATCATGGTGAGCGCAAGGGTGGCCAACTTGTCTTTGACTGGTATCGACTGGACAATTTCTTGATAACTTGCGATCGACCGGTCAGTAATAAAGTCACAAGTAGAAAATGTCATAAAATGCAATAAAAAGGAACATTGATTGAAAATTGTTATTTTTAGGTATCTTGCCAATTCAATGCAAAATCAGGCGTGATCGACCAGCTGAGACTCAGCGATCGACCTGTTACCACCACTGGGCTAGCAGATGCATCTACATCTGCTGTGCGAATAGTTTTCGGTTTGGCTCTCACCATGGCAGCTTTCATTTTTGTAGTACTTTCTGTTCAGATATATGGTTTAGGTTTACAGTTTGGGACTTAGGTTGAGGGTTTTGGTTTAGGTTTAAGGTTGACGGTTTAGCATTAGGGTTACTTTTAGGTTTAGGGTTTATGTTTAGGAGTTAGATTAGCTTTAAAGCTTAGGTTCAGGTTTAATATGTTTTTAACAAGTGTACTGCAGTTTAGTATGTTTCTAACAACCCTGTGGTTCTGCCTCCAATGCTGTTGCAAAACGTTGAAGTGTATGTAACCCTGTGATTCAGCTGGCTCCAATGCCGTTGCAAAATGTTATGTTTTATCTGTTTTTATCGACCTGCATTGTGCACAGACTAGAGTATGTGTTTGTACCACAGACTGTCATGTCTGCTGACAAAAAAGTGTACTGCAGTCTACTCCACACTCGTCATGCGTCAATGTCACATTACAAATAGCAGATGAATAACTTTTCAAAAATGAAGGTCCTCTGGCAGATCTGTAGCCTTTTGTTTATTTCACAATAGTTTTTGTGATTCAAATCATAAAGTGACACATGTGAGATATAATGCATAAAAAAAACACTAGAATTGAAGCTATAAGGCAGTGGATGGAAAATAATTTTATCTAGTAATCTTACAAATATTATCATTTTTAAAACATAATATTATGGCTATAAATTCAAACCCTTCAATATGATAGATACAAGGTTAAAATGAAAAAATATTTTGAAAACATAGATCAGTGAACTTACATTGTCACCACCCAAACAACAATCATCTTCCTTGCAACAAATGGATCAATGTTCCAAAAGATGTATGGAAGGAAAGTAATATAAAATGCTTCATGGCCCAATGCTGATCCAAACCGAAATAAGTAATACAGAAACCAGTTGTTGACTTGATAGTTTTGTGACTCTACCTTAGCTTCATCGTTGTCATTATAAACACATCCACGTACATCATCACAAGAGCTTTGGGTGCAATAGTCTGAATCACTTGTAATTGTATCAGTTCCAAAATCACCAGGTGTTTTTCGGCCATCAATGTCATCATAGAACTCCTGGTCACTTATTTTAGACTCGGCATAAAGTTTGTTAGTCTTATTATAATTTTTTTTATTATTTTCAAGAGCAGTACGGATCTGAAGACCTTTTTTTGGTTGCAATCCACACAGTTCCTGAAACCTTCGCACCTTGTTGAAGTCCATCAAATAATCAGTTATGCTCCACAACGTATCCATCCTATCACAGGAAGTGGTAAGAGCTACTAGACTGTCACCTCAATACCGCGAAACGTTGGCACACGATAGTATCACAGGACAGACCCGTACGCTGCCGAAGCAAACCAAGGCGTTCAACAGCACGCAACCTACGCCCACTTTCCTTTTGCAGTTAGCATCGCACTGCACGTAGCCTAGCCACTAGTAGCCACCTCGTGACCACTCAGCAACGCGTAACAGAAGCAAATATAAACGAAATAGGCTCCCGGCCGGACTCGAGTCAGAATATAGTCGTGTATTTTACAAACAGCAATGACTAATTAATTTGAACGTATGGCATAAAATCAAGTCGAAACTATTGCCGGAGGCTGAGAATAGCTTGTGCTTGGATCGAAGTGCTGAACTCTGCTTTGGTAGATGATCTTCTTCTTTTGAGCTAGTTCTTCTTTTATCCACTTCTTGGGCGCACTAGATCTCGGGGCAGGTCTTGAGCAGCCATTCGATTGTCTCATCGTCCAGAACCGTCAGGCTGTGCAGTCCATGGGGAGGTCGATGGATTGGACATTGGAGGACAACATGGTGGACGGTTTGTTCTTCTGCGCTATATTCACAGGCCGCAGAGGAGGCCATACTCCATTTGTACAAGCAGGAGCGGAAACGTCCGACACCGGTGGGAGGCGGTTAAGTAGGTCCTGGGCTCTTCTTGGGAGGGTCATTCAGGGGGTGTGTGTACCGGTGTCCGGAATTAAAATACGGAGTCTTGTGGGGTTGTTCGCCCACTCCACATTCCATTGATGATACGCCCACTCTGCCGCACGTATATGTTGTTGTTGTCAGATGAACTGATGAGTTGCTGTGCGGCGGGTACAAATGGGTGTATCGATTTGAGGCGCCTTGCATCTACACTCGATGGACGGGTAAGCGCTGAGTGGAGCAGATGTCCAGGCTCCATAGAACGGCGTCCTAGAGATAGTGTGGCTCCGATGTGACGAAGCTTAGCAGGTTGGATGCCTGCGAAAATTGGAAGGTTGTCCGCTGGTGTAGGACGCAGGCATCCAGTCACATTTCGCAAGGCGTCGATGATGGCTGGGTCAGTGAGGCAGGTATGAGCACTGCGGCACCAAACAGGAGCACAGTACTCCGCAGTTTAATCTACCAGGGTTATCGTGGCTGTTCGCAACGTTGTTGCTCCAGCACCACAACCGTAGCCAGCAAGCCGCCTCAATCAGGTGTATCACCAGAAAAAAATACGATGTCACCAGGTGTCGTGACATGCACAAGTGATGATCTATCCTCATCCTAAAGCCGGTCCAAACGTTAAAAAGCACCATCACTACGAAAACTTAATTTGGTTATCTTGACATTGTCTGCTGAGAAGATGTTAAAAGAATCAAAGAGTTGCAGAAATTTGCAGTAAACCTCGAGGGCCAATTCTGCCAAACAGAACAGAACGAAGGTCATGTCTGGTGTCCATGTTTTAGTCTGTATGACTTCTACTCTAAATCTGCCCTTGGTGAGATGTGGATGAAGTGCATAAAATGCACAGGTTGGTCACATGCAGTTTGTAGTGATTGTAGTGGCCTATATGTTTGTGATATTTGCCAAGATTAAAACACTGTTGTGATTTACAGTGCCACTGCACATTAGTCCAGTCACTGCATTAATTTTTCTGTATTACTGCTGTGACTGAGATGGTTTATTGCATTGATTGTGTTCTTAAACCTTTACATTCGTTTTCTTGCAACTTTTGAGCATGCGTTGTTTTTAACTTGAATGTGTTTGCAGTTAGAAAGCTATGCCTGGTGACAGAAACGACATTTTAAAATTGAATGTTTAGCTCCCTATCACAGCGTATGGCTTCTCATTCTATGAGGTCTTGCTGCATTTGAGTTGACAAGCTTATTCCTGCAATAATTGCATGTTTGCGTTCTTGTAACAGGTTACCCCATGGTGTGTAACAATATACCCCGCCCATGGGGTCAATTGTTACACTTGACACCACCTCACTTTTCATTCAATAAAAGTTTTCAGCGTATGAATTTTTCTGGTTTGTTTGTTGGGTTTATTACCTGAAGGATGTACCAAAACTTCTGCAAAATTTCTTTGCTGCAGCTGTTGTGCAATGGTGGTTATACTAATTTACGTGAAAATCGCAACAACTTTACCCGGTCTCCTCTAATGCCAGGGCTTGATGGTGGAACTTCATTTAGCATTGCAGCCACGTATAATGAAAAGCAGTTTGGGGCCAGGACACATCCTTGCTTGAGACCACCAGTAATTGGAAAAGGTTCTGAAAGAATGCTTTGGTGGCAAACTCTACCAACCATGCCATCATGGAGAGCACAAATCAGGGTTATGAAGTCTTCTGGACATCCAAAATGAGCAAGCACAGCCCACATGGCAGGACGAGAAACTTTGTCAAAGGCTTTCTTGAGTCCCACAAGATGAACATGAGTGGTTGTTGTTATTCTTGGCTCTTTTCTTGGAGTTGCCGAGCACAGAAGATCATGTCTACAGTATCGCGAGATGGTCTAAAGCAGTGTTTCTCCAACTTTTTTATTCCATCGCTCCCTTTTCACTCTCGACACGTCGTTTTCGCACCCCAAACCCGATAAAGCAAGCACGGGGTAGTGGATTCAAAGAATTTTATTTAAAGAAAGTATTAAATAGCTGAACTAATTGATTAAAAAGCTGAACTAAGCCATTGTCTTACGACACTAATATTACGTTCAGAATTCTTGTGAAAATAATCTAGGCCTACGGAGTCGGAGCGCCGGAGCTGGGCATTCTGCCTGGAGCCGGAGCTCAAATTAAAAATCAGGAGCCGGATCCGGAGTTCAGGTGAAAATTTAGGAGCGGAGCCGGAGCTATGGCCATTTGAGAGGTAGCTCCGGCACCTTTCCTAGATACCAACGGTTTTGCCAAATAAACTTACGTGTGCTCTTTGTAGCACACCAAACGCGATTGTTATGAGTTACGACTCCAGACTGCAATAATGGATCTGCAAGACTTTGATGTTTCTTTGGTTTAATAATTGCTAAGGCTGTGACATCATAGCTGGCAGGCGTGGTGTTACTTGTTGAACAATGGTTCTCAAACACTGTTCTAAGTGCCGCATGAAACTCCTAAGCATCCTTTGTGAGGCTTTTAGAAATCCTTCTGCAACAGATTCTATTTGAATAATAGTTCAAGATGCCTACTTCGCAGGCCAAATATATACTCTGTAAGAGCTTAGTGTCTGAATCTTTCCTGGGAAAGGACCCCTTTCCATGGGCAGTGTCTTTCAGTAACACCTCTAAAATTTTGTGAAACAGACTTCGTTAATGCAATAAATCAAAACGTGTCAATTGTCTTCTGGTAAAATTTTGTTTTGCGCTGCACTCTAAAAATTCGTAGGTTTGGATTTGGCTCCTTTCAGCGAAATGGTTGAGAACCACTGTTGTAGAAGTAAGAAAAACGTTAGCTACCACAACATCCTACTTTCTAGTCAGATTATCAAACCGGGTCAGTAGCAGAGATGACCACGGAGCCGAAGTGTCGGAGTGGACTCCGGCCGGAATTTACATTTTAGGCTGGAGCAGGAGCCGGAGTCAATATTTTAGGTTAGAGCCGGAGCCGGAGCCGGAGCCGGGGTCAATATTAAAATATGTGCAGGATCCAATCAAAAATTTTAAGGGACCTGATTTCTGTAATGGTGCTTGTTGTTGTCAAACATAATTAAATTAATTGAGACATGTTTTACGACCAGTGTCGTCATATATCCCCAGTGTGACACTGGATGAGAGCACCGAGCATTTCACCACTAATGATGGTTTTAAAGTTATGGCCTACGCAAAATGCAATGCGTGAGTGACAACACAGTTCGGGAATTTCGGAATCCACGTCGAAACGATGAGAATGTTGGTAAATGATGTGGGCAATAACACAAGACACATGACAAAAAACAATGGTTAACAAAACAGATTATACTGTAGAGAAGTGGCAGTGCGCCGAATTGACCTATACACTGTAGGCCTAGTGACAGGATTTGACGATGATGTTAGAAGTAAGTAGGCCTAAGTTGCAGCAGTGCAATACAATGTTTATTTGCTTTGTGCAGATTTCTAGTCAAGCTGTCGCTTGCATGGGCCAACATCTGCTCATATTTTGGAGCCATACTGAACAAAGTTGGATGTTTGCCCTGATAGTTCAGTTGTAGCTTTGAAGATAACCTATTGTTTTGCAACTCAATTGCCTATGATAAATTTGAAAGGGAATGTAGCCCAAGTTATGCGTAATGTATATGTTCATATTGCTAATTTTTTTGTACGATTTGCTTCCATATTCATGTTAATAGCTCAGTTTGGCACAGTCATAGTTCAGAGTTTTATTTGGGCACATAGTTAGAGTATGATTCAATATTTGTGAACAGGTGATCAGCTCCTGACCTCGAAGATTTAAAATGAGTCTTTTGCAAAAATTGAAAATTAACACTCACTTCAAATCCTTGTCATCTGTCTGGTGAATTATTGAAGCTTAAACTACTTAAATATTGCCTCATGAGACATAAACAGTTCTGAAGTTATTTTTTCAGTAGCTGCACACATGTGTTTGAAGTGATCACATGTCAAGTTTGGAATACATGACCTACATAGCTCAAAGGCGCAGCCAGGGGGGGTGCTGAAGGTGCTCAAGCACCCCCCTTAGCGATCAGGATATTGATGTTTATTTTCTTAGTTTTTCACCAACATTGTACTGTAAGTCGAGATCAGGTGCATTG
>Ga0210059_1002721_pt1 | contig 27913 bp, 17 predicted proteins | sample Ectturendosymbi2_FD_188042 | JGI IMG/M metagenome (GOLD analysis project Ga0210059, IMG submission 188042) | Ecteinascidia turbinata endosymbiont from Florida, USA - Sample 2 (SPAdes) (version 2) | ecosystem: Host-associated > Tunicates > Ascidians > Unclassified | place: Key West, Florida...
ACTCTCGTCGTCACCGTTAGCAAGCACAATCAACTGTTCACCAGGTTCACAAGCATTATTAGAGGTCACTCACCAAGATCACTCCATCGGGATCACTCTATTATTGCTTGTTCGCGCCACATACATAATGGTGTTATTCTTCACGCACATCCCGTTCGTGGTGAATCACACAATCAACGCAACACCACCGGAGAGGTTGCAACAGTACTAAGGGCTGTAGCCTACAGTAACAGAAAAAAAACTTGCGCAAACAGGCACGACTCTGGTATGTCTATTTCATCCTTTTTTCAATTTACTTTTCCGCTGTCTAGTATAAAAATACATACCAAATGTAATCCATGCAGGAGAGCCTCATTACCAGTTTAATACAATGTCATATCACGGTGAATTGCAAAACTTCAGGGCGTACAAATTATGTACGCTGCCTCTTACCAGCACTGGAATAGACAGTGATTCTGCTGCCCATCCCAGCGCTGCAGAAACCACGGCTCCAGCTTGCAGTTCCAGGTTGGCTGTATTTGATTGACAGGCCACAATCCTTCCAGTACTTTGCTATAGCAACTTCATCATTTGCATTGCTTCGCATACAAAACCAAATAGATGTTACTATTCATCTTTGTGCATAAAGTTTTGGGAAGAGAGGACACATTGCCAACTCTTCTTGCAAATGTAAATATCAAAGTGAAACAACAAACTGACTTAAAAACAAAATTTACTGTGAAAATAGGGGGTGCTGCAGTTCTCCAGTGCCTGCATATGAGCCACTCAGTAACCACTGGGTGTACTGCTCTTCACCAATCATTAGCATTATGCTAATGCTTCTGTATTCCTTACTCCATCATACTGTAAAACATCTGTGGACACTCTTCATACTAAATTTTTCAGGTACCTTTCAAATGCAGGTAATTTAATCACACTCTTTATGCCCATGGGTTATCTTACTTCATGCCCTATATACTTTTCTAACATGTTCACTTTAAAAATATATAAAACGGAACTGATTTTTTATACTGCAGGTGAACAAAACTGGCGTATGGTTGTAGTCCTTTTCTGTGCTTGGACCATGGTGTTTTTGGGAATGAACAAGGGCATCAAATCTTCAGGAAAAGTTATGTACTTTGCTACACTGTTTCCCTATGCTGTTCTTTTTGCATTCTTTGTACGTGGAATAACACTTGATGGAGCCATGGATGGTGTCAAGTATATGTTTAACCCGGATGTAAGTGTACTTGTTTCATCCTTTACTTTTTTGGTAGTGCTTTTTCCAGTGTTTCATCTGAACTCTCAAGCTGGTTCTTGCCACAGCTTCAGTTTTGGGTAATAATCCCCTTTAGTGTGTTAGTACAGAAGCACATGCTCATTAACTTAATCTGAATATGAGATTGACCTGATCATTTCTCAGTCTGTATGACTTAACCTGTATGTCATATACTCCTGCAATCAAAGAAGTGTTCTGCAAACAGGAAACATTTTTTAAATTGTTAATTTTGCACATTGTCATGGTATACTCTTAACAAGGTTATATTGAAACTATTTTTATCTGCATTCGTTGGCCCTCCCAACAAATTTCCTGGAAAGAAATCCCAGAGAAAGCAGACATCAGGTCAACATAACTAAAAAAATAGAAATTTCTGACACGTTAAGCACACTTTTAAAAATTTGACTGCGAACTAGTTGTTGTAGACGCATCGTCAGCAAACCAGGTCAAAACTAACAAACAAGGGCAAATGTGTAATGTATGTGTTTGAAACGTTCCGACCAAAGTTATTTGAAGGAGGTAAGTGTGCTAGCGTGCAAGTGCACCCAGAGTTAGATCTCTTGCCCTGCGGAATTATGCATGACTTGCAGCATGTACTGCAAAGTGTTGTTTTGCCCTGCATTGTACGCATTTCGAGTGTTAGTTCCAAAGTTCTGCTCAACCACTTTCTCTTGTGATTTTTAGCTATGTCACAACCAAAAACCAGTGGAACTTTACTACTGAGCACTTTGAGCAGGCAACGTAATGAAAACAACGATTTGCTTCGTATTTGTGCTCATTAGAAGGCATGGGACAGTGGGACACCATAGAGAGAAAAAGGGCGTGGTGACATTAATTGTCGAATGCATGCAGTTGACCCCTCGCGTAATGTACATTTTTATATTTGTTTACGCGATTCACGCAGCTAACCACTCTCGTGCTCTGATCAAAGTTACGCAAATGTTTTTGGAGCTAATTTTTTGGAACACAAGCCTTTTGCTGATGTTTTTCGAATGAAAATTTAATAGGGCGTAAGGGTTTGGCTATGCTTGAAGGATGTCATCAATATTCATGGTATTTTGTTGCGTGCAAATCATGAAATATGAAATATTCCGCACTCACAAGTGACTCTGAAAATTACAAGAAAAGGTTTCTGAAATTTGTAAGGAAGTCAGATGCTAGCTGTCAAGGAACTAGCATTTCTTGTAATCCTATATATCAAGTAAATAAACTTTTAAGGAACCATAAAGTCTGGATATCTTCTCATGATGTAGGCGCCCAGACCTCGCTGAACGGATTGCCGAACAGAGATTTTACAACGCCACTTCGTTTGACAGGTATCACGCCTCAAAGATGCCAATGTGTGGAGGGAAGCTGCAACTCAGATTTTTTTCAGCCTTGGTCTTGGTTATGGAACTATCATAGCGTACTCCAGCTATACAAATGCAAAAAATAATTGTAAAAAGGTTTGTTGCTTTTGTCTTCTATAATACACCGTGTGTTTGAACCGTGTTTCATGAACTTCATTAAGCTTTTTGTAATGGTGCATTTTTAGAGACGAAGGCCTCTGCCATTCTTTCAAAAATGCGGTTTGTCTTGGTCTTCGATGTATAGCATGAGTTTCAAACATTTGCTTTTTTTGTAATATCAAGACGTTTTTATGTGTAGGATGCAATACTGGTGGCATCAGCTAATTGTATGACATCGATATTTGCCTGCATCACGATATTTGCTATACTTGGTTTCAAAGCTCATACAAGGACATCAGAATGCAAGCGCCGGTAAGATATTGTGATATGTTGACTCGAAATGTTAAGAACGGAGCGAGTAAAGACGATTCTTCCATAAATATTGATTTGTCAACCTGAATTTTTTGAAACTCGAACGATCGAAATGACGTGCTAAACCTGTTTTTGATCTGCATCGACTGCAAGTATGTTATTCTTTGGTAATTTACGTTTGCTACCCTGTGACGGAAGAATGACATGCTTTTCCTTGACAGGCAATTTGCGTGCCATTGTGCGCTGCTTCAATTCATGAAATACAAGTCAGCGATGGGAAATAGTGGTTCCTGTTGTGAAAATCATCGGATGCACTGTAACAATTTTTGTCGCTGTGCTCACAAGCGCTTTGGAAGTGAACTATGGCGTCAGGAAAGCTACACATTAGTGAAGTAGATCGAAGAACGTTGAACCTAAACATTTATTGGACACCAGTGGGCTTTGGCCACTCCAGGTTAACAGCGTCACTCGGGCTCATCACGGCAACCGTTCGAGGCTTGCGTCACTGAAATTTCCATTTGCTCTCATTCTGGATGGCACTATCGTTGCTCTGTGCGGTCATTTACGCAACAATTAATGAGAAGTTCTCATGTAAACTCGTCCATTGTTGCGTAACGTACGTCACAGAGCAATGGTACGGCAGTTAGTCCTCTGCGTACTAGGCTCATTCATATTAGCCCGAGTTACTGGACAACTTATCGTTCGTTTGAAATTATTCTCGAATGGGGCTGTCCATAGATTGGAATTCAAATATAATGCACTACGCCAATCCATTGCTTCAAAAAACCTTCAATCTGATATGAATTATATTTTTAAAATACTTAACTGTAGAGCTCGGGCTCTTATGGATGAGTCCGAGTAAAGCGTGAGCGAACGAAGTCGAGAGTACGCCTTTCACGAAAGATATTTTTTGAATCAGGTCACCTGCAACATGAACGCGAAAGGCCAGGCATGTAACGAAAATACATGAACAGTGACAAGGCCCGATTAAAAAGAGTCTGAGTTAACAACCTTAGTCAGTGAAGGTGGTGGTGGCGCAAATATACAAAGCAAACAAGCTCACGTTCTACAACAGGGGTGGATGACCTACTTACTATCACGGGCCGCATAAAATGTAGATTGTCGTTGGCGGGCCGCAAATAACAATTGATTATATCCTAAAATTCTACCTTAATCGTACTGCGAGTGCTAGAGGCTTCTTATGACATAGCGTCATGGTGCTTCGTTCTGACGCGCTTTTGTATTCTAAATTGTATAACGAAAAATGTGATGCGGGCCATATCAAATGTTCACGCGTGCCGCAGGTTCCCCACCCTTCTTTACAATGTAAATCGTAATCGAAGACTCGGGCTAAGCCCGAGTGCCTGAGTTGTCACTGGTTAAATGCAACGAAACGGAGGCTGTCTGAGATTAGTTTCCTGAAAGTCGTTTTAGTACGTCAACATAGGTTTTCCCAGGTAACGATGCAGTAGAATAGCGTTAGATCAGGTGCAACTGTTCGCAACACAAACACTGTTTACTGCCAACCAAACAGGTTACGAAAGCGAGGCTAGCGTAACGAATACACAGCAGTTGCGACAAATGTTTCTTAGAGTTGCGTATTTAGTAAACAAGCATTTACTATCCAGGGTGCTTGATTCTTCTTCAGTTTTACGTGGTAAGCAAATGTAGTTCTGGGCTGCTTTCGCCGACCCGATATCTTTGCCTATTTTAGGTTCTCAATCTACTGTCCTTGCCAACCATGCCACCACAACGTGTCTTGCTCAAAATTTTTGTGAGCCTGCGCGGTCTCTCAGCCATGCAGTGGATCAACAAATACTCGCTTATGCGTCTTGTGCAAAGGCCTAACGATGTATCATAGCTTTTGCCGATAATATTTTTGGTTTTCCTCGAATTTCCGCAGCGGTTCACATCACGGGGTAAAAGAAGAGCACGTGAAGCGGCAAATGTCACAGGTGGATAAAGTCACATTTTTTCGATTCCGCGTCTGCTCAGAACTCCCAGGATGTTTGCTCCGCCTCCGCCAAACTCTAAAAAGTGCAGAAAGACATGTTAATTCTGAAACGGAACAACGCCTTTACATCAGTAACATTCCGCCTCCACGCAAACCCTGCGGCGTCCGCTCCGCTTTTTGCACATCTCTGGTATAAGCGATTTTTTGCATTCACATGTCAATATGAGGTGGCTATTTTGCGCAAAATTGAAATAATTTGATTTGCATGTGACTGACATTGACCAAAACGTATATAGTCTCATCCGCGTGAATGTGCAACCGATCGGTTCCCACACAGCTCACCACACAGCAACTCCACCTCATATGTTTTAGACGGAACGAGCTCTTCTGCGAAGGCAATAAATTAATCACATGTCATTACTATGGCATATAGTTCATTCCTTGCAAATATAAGGTTGCCAGAAACATGACTCGAAAACATGTTTTTTAACTATAAGATACAAGTTAAAGGTCAAAATGATGACTGTGAAGCCTGTTCATATTAGTGCGGGGATTCTTCGAGCTAAAATCTTTTGATAGTGCTTAAATTTTTGTCAATGCTTGTTTCCTTCGAAGTACCCAATATTTTGTGTCACTACCACAAACCGCCACATTGCTGACTTTAAATGCCTGTCACGACGTTGTATTGTAGCCAAATGAGCCTGTAGTTTATTTCGTTTTTTAATGCGTGTGTGTTTAGATATAAATTTAATGGTGTTATCAGGGTTTTTTAAGGTGTTTTAGGGACCCGATTCGGGTTTCTAGAATCAGAGAAAATTATTATCGGGTCTCCAGAAAACAGAAATCGGGCCCCTACAGGTCCATACCGGGTACCTGACATTTTCTTTAAAAAAAAACCCTGGCGTGCTTATCTTAGTTCGACTAAAGGTTGCAATGACGGAAATCAGTGCACAAAAGTATTAAAAACGTTCATGTGCAAAAATATACTCGGGCTTGGTAGGACGGACTTTGATTGCGTATAAATATCTTGCACTCAGCAAGATATAAATATATTGAGCAAGATATAAATATCTTGCACTTTGCTTACGTATAAATATTTTGCACTGAGCAATACTGAATGTTAAGGAGCACTAAAACGTTGAGTTCTGTGCAGGTTGAGTTGTTCGGCCACCGAACCAATCACCATGATGTCTGTGGACAGGGGATAAAATGTTTGATTTTAGGCGATCAACAGTATTTTGTTTGGGATACCACGTCTCAAAGCACAAAATGACTAGATATTCTAAAAATTTGGGGATATGGCTCCCTGGTTTCCACTGGCTACGCCTATGTCTCGGGAAGTTACCGCCAGTTCTAGATCAGAGAGATTATAACGAATGGTCAGATATCTTGGACTTAAACAAGACTTGATAGACTTGATGACGCGCTTGCGCGCCTAAAACCCATTTGGCTTTCAGATCAAGCAAAATTTCGCACGTAGGGCATTAAAAGCATTGTGTTGGTTGACTGCGTTACTTGTCTGGAACCAAGTGGGCACCGACATGGGAATGCACTGAAAACGATAAAAAAATTTTGGTTAGCTCATTCAAAGTTACCTTGTCAAATTGTGTTTTTTTTGCCGAATTTCAGCGCTCAGTTGCTGTGGCAACTGAACCCTTTAAAGCGGGCCTGATGTACCTTTCAGTCATGGACTTTATTGTCGGGAACAGAAAAACGTCTGTGGTTCTTGCATTGTTGTTTCTAATCCAAGTTCAACTTTGCAAATCACGTATTCAGTGCAACTTCAAGGAGGGTATTGCGCAAGTGCTCTTTACAAAACTGCGCACATGAATTGTGCCTTACTTATAGGGTTAGGTAAAAAGTGCGTTGACTACAAAAACTTTCCCGCTTGACTAACGTTGCGCCATAAGTATAGGTTTGAAAATTTCGTCACACCCCCGCATCTTCGTTGTGTGTGTCCACTGATATGCGCCTCTTATTGCGGCCATAAATACATATGCGCATCAAAAGCTCCACGAATAAAAGTAATAATGCAGTTTTGTTTTTCTATTGTAACGGCAACTGCTGCAATAACCTGTTCTTGCGTTACACGTGCCAATGACTTGACATGGGTTACCGCGGGCTGTAGTTGGGAAACCCCTGGTCTGTAATAGACGAATACATTTTACTGAAACGCAGCTGGAGTCGTAGATGGCACAGCAATGCGGTATACAGCATCAATATGAATGAATGCGCGTTGTGGAAGTTTTGAAGCTTACTTTGTTGTTACAAATCGGCGATACCACTTATTTCGTTCACGTATTCATTTCCATATTGCGGCCTTTGCGTTCTCTTCAAAGTTCGCCTTTTTGTTCGTTTTTTGTCACTCCCTCGTATTGCATATTATGAACGAAAATGGCAATCGCAAGCTATTTGAAGTTCGAATTGAACCAAGAATGCTGGCCTTGGCTGGTGGCGCAACAGTGCTGAACTTTTGGCAAAGCAATTAGCTTTACAGTATCTCTGCGTGCCTGCCAATGTCAACATCTTCAGAATATTTTCCAGTACGGGAATAATCGCGATCTGGTTTAGCGACTGGATATTGAGAAAGGCGTAATATCGGTAACACAAGATACCTGTGAGGCGACCCTAGCACGCTAGGCTTTAATCAACACAAAACTGCAGTTACCATCTGCAGAAACAAAGAGCAGCATCAAGTACACGTAATAGCAGGCAACAACATGGCAGTCCGTTCAACACGCCGTAAAATACAAACGCCAGCTGCCCCGAGCTGTCGTGGCAGCAATCACCGTTACGCGATAAAGACATAGCGGCGTCGAGGCAGCAACACACGAATTTCCACAATATCTGCACTGCAATGAGCTTGTGTTTTTGTTATTGCTGTGAATGATAAATCGTTTTTATGCCGTTTTTTGCATTGCTGGAAGCCAAAAAGTTCAGAATGGGGTCCGGCATTCGGGATTCGACTTTGGCTATTCCAGAACACCACTAGAATAGTAAATTATTCTAAATTGCCTATCCCTAGTATTTCGCGTTCTGCCACCTTGTGCTAATGTATGCGGTTTGTACCTATTAGTATACATTAAACTGAGTTAACGTATCAGATTGCGTGGGAACTTCTTTCTCAAATTTATTCAAATGATCAACACCATCATGTAAGTTAAAGAATAGTTTATTGTTTGATAATGGTTTGAAGGCGTTGTTTGACTCACTACAGCAGCTCGAAACCAGCAGCTTACACTGAAGCATGTGTTGCATTTATTTACTGCAAACAGCCTGGGGCGAAACAACGAAAACAAATATCTTCTGCACATAGCTAAATGTATTCCCAAGCTTGAAGTTGGGAGACCGAAAAAGCCTCTAAGGTTATCTAGCCGACACACTCAGATGGAAAGTTTGGAGAAAAGGCCAATTATCTAGTGCGTAATTGAATATTACTAAAAGCAAGGCCGCTTTTTAGCTTTTACTAAGCTTTTTCACAGGCCCTATCACGGTATTTACGCATAAAATGAAACGCGAAGATAACGTAACTTTTGTTGTAATGTTGTATGCCATTTGTATGGTGATTTAATGATAAATTATATCATTCTAGATAAGGGAAATTCCTCTCCAATTAAATTTGAGCGTATCTGTATTGTATGCTGCGTTTGCATCTGGTACTGTTTTCTTTTTCTATCCTAAACATTCACGTGCAACTGCTTGTTCTTAAATGTTTGATAGTTTTGTGTCACGAAAGCGTGTTGCATTCAAATACACAAATTCAGTTGTGTTGCCAATAGTTAAAAATACAGAAAAAATGTTGTACTTTGCTTCACTGTTGGACACAATATCGTATGCTTTGACGTGCTGCTCTTTTTCTGTTGATTTGAGTCACATGCAACAGCTTAAACCTGACATCAAGTGTTGCGTGTTAGTACAAACAAGCATGTTACCAATCTGAAATATCTTGACTCAAAGCAAAGGTGGCTGACGAACAGAATTTGGTCGATTATGACTGGGCCTCGACCCAAGTGGTTGGATGGCCCAGAATGAAAAACTTCTGACAGTTTGAACTCGAAAGATACACAAATTGGCTCAATTTATAACCAGAAAAATGTAAACATGTTGCCGAACCAGCCAACATGAAAATAACAGTAAAATCTTTCGCTCCACTGTAGTAAAATTTAAAAACGACAGAGACATTTCATTCAGCTGACAGTAGCTTTTAGCAGTGCGAATGGAACGAAACATAAATAATGGAAGTCACCAAGCACGCGCAATTACAAGACGTAGTGATAGCTACCTGGCGAAACAGCAAAGTAGATAAACAAAAGTAAGGTGTGCAACAAAAAGGAGGTAAGAGTGACAAAAAATGTTGTAAAAGTACTCAATTAATTGTCAAGTCATGTATGGCGAAACGCTGCTGTATATACATTTACAAAAAGATCTGACGATTTTTCATTAATAACGTTGAGGGTCGAATTGATAGAAAAGCCTTCTGTAAAATGTCGTTTCTAAAGTCATTTTCAAATGCAGCAATTTAAATTTCTGAACAGTTCATTCGATGTCGTAACCCTAACCTGTGTTTTGCAAGACAACTTTTGTCAGGAAGACGATTTTTTATTTAGCTGATGTGCTCTTTTTGCATGTGTTAAAGCACCTTTTTGTTTTGCCAAAGTACTTCTGCTTGCAGTCCCCACACGGTACGCAATATGCCGCGCCTTGACGATCAAAAGGGTGGCAACTTGTCTACATTTGTGGCACTCATTTTTAAGTTCAGTTGTACTAGCAAATTTTTGCAATGCCAACAATCACCACAGAACATTAATTAATAATCTTTGAAATAAGGGTCACCAACATGGTGCCCGCCTGCAAGGACTACGTGGGTCGCCCACGGGCTTGTTCTAAAAATAGCATCAACATGTTTAGTGGCTTCACATAGATGAATATCATCAATTAATAACAGCATTATCAAAGATGAATTGAGTAAATTTTTTAATTCTGAAGTGTGCATCAAACTGGTAACCCTTCGCATTAAATAGTACCCAAGAAGTAGCTCACAGTTTCAAAAAGGTTGGTGACCCCTGCTTTAAAGCTTCATTCAATTCGTGAGTTAATTTCTACTCATTACTTTTTTCAAACATTTTTGTTTCCTTTTAATAAATACTACGGCCAAAGCAAACGATACAACTGACATCTTGCAAACGTTTCGATAACAACTGTTATCATCTTCAGTGCATCTTCAGCAAGATGTCAGTTGTATCGTTTGCTTTGGCCGTAGTATTTATTATAAGGCTATTTAGCACTTCCGCTTTTCGTGTACCAAAATTTTTGTTTCCTTTGTGTTGCTTAATTGTGCTCGTTGTTCTTTGGTTTCTTTATTATTTAAATATTATCTCAAAAACTTAAGGTATTTGATGAGTCTCAGTATGTGCCTGAATTTATAGTGGCTTCTGTTGGAAGCATCGAAAGACACTGATTGAAAATCGTCACACACTCCATAAGCTGCAGTAGGACTTCTGTGGTAATTTATAAACTGTAATGAGTTATAGCAAACCATAACCTTTTTTTGCAGAGGAAGAAACATGATACTTACATCGTGCCCCTCTCTCAATGCTACCACATCTACTTTTTCTTATGATGAACTGCGGAAGAAGTTAAATGAGAGTTTTCATTGTAACAGTAGTCTTCCCGAATGCTCAATAGAGGCGGAACTTGAGAATGTAAGTGTTTTTGAACTGGTGCGCTTTTGAATTAATTTGAATTCCCTCAATACAACCATTCTTCGAGAAACCGAAAAATGCATTGAAATTTGAAGAAAACTTGTAGTTAAGTGAAGGTTTTGACAAACATTGAGTCAATTCATGCTTGCCTGGCAAATTTCAATTCTACCCATTGCTTTAAAAGCATACTCAACCTTTGAGGATAGAAGGTAAAAGCAGTACTTAGTTACTTTCTTTCAAAACTGTTGACTTTCATTTGCTGCAGTGTTTATTTTAAATGCATATGTGCAAAGCATTGTGGAATCTCGTATGGGAGCAGCTGTTTCCTGGATTCCTCAAGAAAACATTTGCAATCAATCACTGGTGGCTGACGTATGTCCGGTAGCGCTTGCAGTGGGTTTACCATGTGCTTCTTGGTTTATTAACAACGTTGTTTTTCTGTTTCTCCACAAACTTGTTTTTCTCATTTTGCTTTTATGTGACTTTGGAATCTGTGTTAGCTATTGCGATATTTACAATGGAAATAGAAGTGAACTTCTGTTTAGGGGTATTCTTATATATTTGAAAAATGTGTGTTTAGGGTCAAAGTTCCTCACGTAAGACTTCGTTTAAGTAGACTTGCTAAAACTTAATCGAATCATAAATAAAATTTTTCAAATGTTATACGGTACTCTGGCTACGCGTGACTTGGTTGAAATGTTATTTTGTAAGATTTAAATATGGTGCTTGGCTAATATCATTCAGGTAAACAAGTAACGCACTTGTCTTTTTAAGAATTGTGTGCACTGCCTCTCCAGCTTCACTACAAAGTGAAGTTAAGTGTTCAGACAGATTTCAACTTTCGTTCGATTCACGGGGAAAGTTGAAATCTTTCGCTCGGTTCACAGAACTGATTTCGAAGTGTGTTTTAGACCAAATTCTGTAGTTCTCTTGCGGAATTATTTCTGCAGCTAATTCATTCATGTAAAAGCATTGTTTTAATTTAAATCTTTGGTAAATTGAAAGCGCGTTTTTTTTACAACGCATGTTATGGTCTGAAGCAAAAAGTGGAAGAAGACTTAAAATTCCCGTATCGTTGCTAAGATGTTTGCTGAACGGTTTTACAACAGAGTGCCATGAGAGTTTCATTAGTTCGCATTTTTTAGCCATTTATTGATTTTCGTTTCGCTCTGCGTCTCAAGTCGAGGCATTACGTCAATGACTGATACTGAATGATCATAAAACTCGACTCGACTTGTTGAAATATGAATGAGTTCCTTCTGGTCATCCATGTCTTTTTTGTATATAATAAAATGCTGTCGTGTTACTTGCTGGCAAAATTTTTCGCATACAACTCATTCAAAATCAGATGTAGGTTAGGTTTATAATCCATAGAAGCAACATAACGCAACTGCTGCAACCACAATGCTGCATCGCCCTGAGCCAACCAACGAGAGAGTCGAACCGTTGACCCTCTATACAACAGCAATAGATATTCCCCGCTCGACTATCTTACTACTATACATCGATAACAGTGTGACCCCGCCATGGAAGTGGTACGCGTATGTACTCATCTGCGAAAAACACTATTTTGATGAATTTTTTATGTAGGTTTGTTTTACCCATCAAAGCGTTGCGTTACCTGAACCACTTCAACTTCATCGTGCCTGTCTGTGTTGTGACAAGAAAATCTTATTTTGTAGGACGTTCAAGGAACTGGACTTGCATTCATCGCGTTTACCGAAGCTGTGCTCAACTTTCCCGCTGCTCCTTTATGGGCTGTTTTATTTTTCTTTATGTTGCTCAACATCGGGATGAGCAGCGAGTTCGGAATACTGCAGACTGTCGTCACAACGGTTTTGGACACAGGAATAAACGTTTCGAAGCGTCTGTTAATCGCGTCTCTATGTCTTGGTACGTTTAGAAGTTCGTTAAGTCTTTACGAATTATGATAGTTTTATTTTCTCTGGGCAGCTATCGCAGAGGTCTAACGAAGGGCGTGCAAGGTAGTATCACCACGCATCGGTTTTCACCAGACGAAAGCCGTGTCAGGACTGTCGTCACATCAAATTAATGGCTGTAACTAAGTTAATGGCACGAAAGATGTTAATCATCACGGCTGAGTTAGGAACGCCCTGAGCGTATTTATGAATGCTCCTGTGAAGTTCGGGAACACCTTTGTTATGATTATGCGTCTGACAAATCTCTCGAACTGTGTTTCTCACCCTTTTTGGATTCCCGACTCTCTTTTCAAATCTGTTGGAAACTGGTCGTACGCTGCAACCAAGGTATCGACTGTTCATTTCATCGTGGCTCCTTTGTCAGAATAAGTATTATTCAAATGATGCCGAATTTGCTATGGTTGATAATCCATGCTTCGGGATCTGTCTCCTTGCTGTTGCATGAAGTTCGTTTACGGATTGCGTCGAATCATAACAGCACATTTGTTACTGAACTAGTTCGGGTTCGCTTTTAAGAAGGTGTTTTCATTAGCCAATAGAATCTGGTGACTTCGCCTTTTCCAAATATTATCAACCACTGAATTGTATTCACACGTTTGACTGAAGTACAAACGAAACGCTTGACTTTTGTTGAGTCGGTGTGATTCTGCGCACAGTTTATTCACTTCGGATTGGTAATGTTGTTCGTCACCTGATCCTTTTCGAGTAGGTTTATCTTGTGCCCGAGGCTTATTTTATTTTTAGCGGTATATCGTGGACGGTAAGTATTTTTCTTTTCCTCCTTTCTCGTTGACTGTGTAGTAAAAAATTAATTTCATTTTTGTAGGCCGTGTAGGACTGTTCTGTGGTGATTAATGCAATATTTCTGGTATCGTGAAGATGAAGCCGCCGATTTTTATCACAAGTTCCAACTCGTTTGTCGCAGAGAGGCTCCTTATATTGCTGCTGTTTGTAAAACAAGAACCTCCAGGTTGATGGTTAATCTCGAACGTCAACGTTTGGAACTAGCTCCGAAATTATTAAGCTTTATCAGTGTTGACTTGAAATGCCACAGTAATAAAGATATGTTTAACCATTTTCGATTAGTTACAACAACATGTTATGCTTGCTGTGGAAATTTGTATGTTTGAAGTGTGCTGTCGAAATTTATATAAATTCAACGTGACGGTAACATTTGCATCTTTGCTTCAGTAAAAGGTGCTTTTGCACATAGAAAATTGAAAAGCGTGAAAGTAAAATTCAGGAAGACATTGCTTTTCACGCAAATGACAAATCAACACCATTCTGATCATGTTTGTTGAATTTCCGGACTGCCGGGAAAAGTATTTAAAGTGAGACAATAAAGGGCCTTCTTTAGGGCTTGGATCTGCAGCGCAGCTTCCACCTACTGCTGCTGCAACATCATCTAGTCTTGCTGAAACTTTATCATTCACTCTAGCAGTAAATTATCGTTATTCAAAACGAGAACTACCGAGCATAATTGCTATTTTATTTATTGTCCTCCAACCGTGTGGTCAGTTGCATATGAATAGTTTAAGTTTCAGTGACCCTTATTATGTAACGTACTATTTTCGGTAATATACAATTCATTAAGCTAAGGCTGCCTTAATGAACAATACTGTTGTTCGCCGTCTGGAATGAGAACGTTACGTGCTGTTCAATTTTGCTGTGGTCGGTTCAATGCTCGGTAGAACCTTAGGGGCTGGTTCGGCCTTGCTGTATTCCAAACACCGGAAAGAACGACTATGTGACGAACGTACTGCGTCGTTCCGATAACTCGTTACCGCAATGAATAAGCAATATACCTCAGTACTGTAGTTACCAACCACCAACCTACAGTGCGAATTAGCGAAGATAAAACTGATATTTCGACCCCGTTGCGTGTTTTTTGAAAGTTAGTTAATTCTCGTAAATGTCATTCATCAATCACAACCCCCGTAACGACTCGAACGTGAAGCTAATATTTTGTGGCTACCATATCAAACACACTTATGTGTGAAACGAGCTGTCAGGTCAAACCCTCGCATTGCAAATCTGATGTGAAGTAGCCAAATGGAAATCCTTTCAACTTGAATGAATGTCCGCGTCGTAGCAGTTTCGTCGATATGTGTGCATGTTTCTGCCCGCGTATATTTCCCCTGGTGATAAGGTTTGGACGATAGTTAGGGAATGTTCTTCAGTAGAAAGGCTTATGTTTTTCGTTGGCAGGTTTGTTTATTGTTGGGTTAACGTTCACTCAAAGATCTGGAAGTTATTTTCTTGACATATTTGACACATACTCTGCAACTCTTGGTTTGGTTTCCATAGCCTTGTGCGAAGTGCTTGCCGTGGGCTACGTGTATGGAATAAAAATGTAAGTACAATCTTGAATTTGTTGAGAAAACTCTTGTGCGCTGTGTGTCTGTTTGTTGGTTTTCAAATCCTCCGTATGTACGCATTGAACTGAATCCAATTATCTCAGTTTTTGGTTGCTTTTACTGTTGGAACTAATTCATGCTAGTCATTTTTAAGCTTTCGAGTGCCGTAGTCCGAAGAGGTAAATGGTTCTCTTTGATATCATGGCTGCATATCGTGCATGTTCCCAGAGTATTCGTGAGCAGGAACCCATCAAAAGAAAGTGAGCTATTCACGCCGAAGAATGACTCTTAAGGAAATAACTGATTTTTGTGTGCAAGCTTCTAGACTTGTGCTTGAAATACGAGAGTCGTGTCGTGTGTATTGTTTTCATGAACAAGGAAGCCCATCAATATTTGTGGTAAATATTGAAGGATGAAATAGCTCTACCACACGGTTGTAAGGAACATTTGTAACAAGTCAGTGTTCTGCTCTCTATCGCGACCAGCTGCTTTGGTTTTGCTGAGTGTTCTTCAACAGTGCAATAAAAACATTTAGTTCCTGATGCTTCTAATCAACTCAAGTAGCAGCGTCAGCTCTGAGCTAAAGTTAAACAATGCTGTGATCTGCAAACAGCTGTTAATTGTATGTCGCCCGATTATCGCAACGCTGACAGTTTATGTCCGAACTGTATGGTAAGTTACTGTTTGGTTCACACACAAACAGTTAAGCAGGCCGTGGTTCACGCATACATCCCTTTCTGTGTGCCACTTAAACATTACATCAGTGAGTAATTTTGACCAAGTCGTGGCAAATTTTTCCCGGGATTCCGCTTCAAAAACGTGGTTTGACCGATTCGCGCTTCAAACCGCTTCAAATACTGATGGCAAGGGGTCCAGGCATTCGTGTATTAAGCCCGTGTGAACATTATTACCCAAGTCAGACTTAAAGAGCTGTGGCGGAAGTTTACAGATTAGTAAGCAACAAATTGTTATTCTCAGGATACTTTTCATCACTTTCATATGTAAATGCGACTTATGAGCTGCCCATGTTTTGCGCAACCAGTTTTTGGAATCGTGCATCCCCGCAGCTATGAAAACTGACTTCTCATCTCTATTACCATGACTGCAATACTTTTTTACTTTTGTTCTTGTTTAGTGTTCCATATATTAACTGAACCCGTGTGCTCTACATCGGCATTTAGATCCACTTTTATTAAATTTTCCGCGATATAAAGTTGTGCTTCGCCGCAAAACGTTTTAAGCGATTTTCCCATTTTGCAGCCGATCCATTTTTTCTGAATCTGGAACCATCAAACTTTGAGACGCGCAGTTTATTGTCAAACCTCACAGCGTGGGCAATGGTCAAGATTGCTTTCTTGGTTTTCTTCTGTCCTCGAAGGATATTTTTCGAAGCAGTACATGATATTTGCCGTTTAAATATCGTCGTCGTCCATTTGGGTGTAACTTTTGAGTAAAGCAGATTCGAACATTGAATACGATATGATCGGTTTTCAAATTACACCGTAGTTTCCGTGAAGCAACATTTTTTCTCAGCGTCGTGGATTGCAAAATGTTAGGAGAAACTCAGTTATGGAACCGCGTCTTATAAATGCTTGCGTAGCAAATTCGTATCGCCTTTGCACAATAATTTATATTGTAAGTGCAAATGTTACCATGGATCGAGAAGCGTACCACAGGTAATCTTGAACGGAAGAAAAAACAGGGCTGTCGAGCCGGAGCCCAAGCGGTTTTGGATGGCAGAAGCCAAAAATTTCTTGATGGTGGAAACAGCCGGGGCCTGAAATTTCGGTTCCGGTTCCACAGACAGAGTTTGTGGGGCAAGCGAGTCGCACCATTATTACAAAGGTTTTTAGTTTTCAATGGACCAAATCGTTCTGGAGCCAGAGCCAAAAACTTCGAGATGTTGGGTCCTGAGCCAACAAATTGGTCCAAAAAACAAAGGTCCAAATAGGGAGGGACAAGTACGGTGCCGCATTGTATGGAGTATTGAGTAACGTCGTCACTCCCACACGCAAGTCGCTTGAATTTAAGCATGCATCGCAGTAACATGAAATGCGCAAATACATGAAGGAAGACGAGGATACATACATCGCGGTAGTAGAGAGTATACGTTTGATGGCGCAAATACATTTACTTTGATGAAACACAAGCTTTTGAGATATACGTATGAATGAAGTCATTCTGCTTATTACAATGTAGTACTGCGATGACTTCCAAGTACATCGATATATAAAATGCTTGAGGGAGTGGGAGGCTTCGAAGGACCAAAGGTCATCCAGGCTGCAGACCTCCCAAGGGCGAAACTGCTTATTTTGTAAAGGGAATAGTGCACAGTAGTTAGTAAACGTCTTTTGCTCTGGGTATAAAATGTAATATGGGTAATGCGGTTACAAGGTAAATTGAAGTAAAATCTAGTGCAGGCAAAGCCAAGCCCACAGAAGAAAATGGTTTAGAGTTATCAAATGAAATATTTACTGTTTCCACACATTCAAAAATATTCGTGTATGCCAGAGGAAATGCGTCAAAAGCTGTAGATCGCTTCAGCACTGCAATGGTGTCATGAGATTTAAGCAGGTTGAGAACCAGTCGCGCAATCATGCTTTGCGGAAAAGAAAATGTTGTCAATGCTTGCTGATTGCTGAGAACGGAAATTCGCCACTCTGTGTCTACAGGCTACAGCATCCCACTACTTCATACACTGGTTTGATGCGACTAAATTTTGTGAACAACCAGACAATGTCATATTTAACAGAGATACTTCATTATTGGACAGTTTCCACTGTAACAACGTTACGTAATTAAATCAAACCACTTGGTTTATGTACACCAATCGATAAAATCACATAGTAGGTATCTATTATCGGAGTTATACATATTTCTTATACTCCTCCGGTGGGTGCCTCTAATTGATTTTCTTTTTATTCCCAGGTGTGTTAGCAGTTGATGGTGATAAAATACCGCGCATGCAGCTAATTTTATTTTTTCCCAAAAAGTCATCAGCGTTACTGTTTTATAAAAAAAACAAACTGATCGATGTCATTAAATTTAAAAATTAGTAACAAATTATAACCCATTTTCTGATCCCATGTTTTTTTTCATGGCGCAGCTCACACGAGTCCGACTCGTAACTCTCGGGCGCCATATCATTTTATTTGCACTACCAAGTTCGCGTTCCTACGTTAAGGTCCTCAGAATCTATCCTGGCCGTTTTACATGAAGATGTTACTACTTTCAGATTTGAGAGAGATGTGAAAGATATGATTGGAAAGTCACCAGGATTGTATTGGACCCTATCGTGGAGATTTTCTTGTCCGGTCGCCTTACTAATTATTCTTGTTGCAAGTGTGGTCAGTATGGTCAAGTCGCCACCTGTTTATTATGGCTGGGATGATCTTACGGGCTCAAAGAAAAAACTGGCTTTTCCTGCTTGGGCAATCTTCTTGATTGTAGTTTTAACTTTGACATCCCTGATGTGCATACCGTTGATGGCGATTCTTTATCGAAAGCAACTTTTCGATCCGTCCAAGTTCGGTGGCCCGAAGCACGAACGCAAGGAATGTCAGTCAAGTGCTGCTGTAACTGAATCAACTCAGCCGTTGACGGCGATAACCACGACTGCATCGTAACCCCGTCCGCTGTTTCATTGGAGCACAGGTCAAGTAATCCACTTGCGGCGCAACGTCGGAATCCGGTATTTTGATGGGGAGGTTGTATTATGGGTGATGTCATCGCTTGGGTCTGTGTGCAAGATAGAGCCAAACATTTTGCATTTAACATCATGTCATAGCTCGAACTTGGTGTTGGTGGGCATTTTCTTAAGGTGCATGTCATTTTCGGCAATGAAAGTTAGCGCTTGAAAAAGTAAAACGTGTTTACTGAAACCACTTAAGTTTGCCATTGTTTTGAGCTGTTGTACTGGTCTTGTTCGTTGAAAATGTGGAACTGTTTCGTAGTTTAAATTGGCTGCATTCGCACTAGTCGTTGGTGGTAAAACACCATGTTCTTACGTACACAGATCACTTGCTGGTCAGTTTTACGCAAAATTTCCGCTTTGAGCAAACATTTCCTATTGAAGTTTGCTTGACTGTGTGGGAAAAATAAGCTTGAATTTTTTCATGTAAAATTGGTTGACGTTTTATGTTTTTTTATTTGCTTGCCATTTCCGTTTCAGTTTAATTGCTGCACACAACATTAGCATGGCCGAACAATTGCTATACACAAAGGAAATTTTGTATACAAAGCTAACTCAGATTACCTGTTTTGGTTTTGTCCAGCTCCTATACACCAAATAATGTTGTACAGTTGCTGTAGATTAAGTTGCACGAACTACTGATATGACCGAAATGCAAAATTTCTTCGTACACGTGATGCAGATGTTCTGGTTGTATTTATTTTGTTCTCTTGTCTTAATGATGCGTGGGCTGGTTAAATGGACTGTGTGCGAAAAAACGATGTAGCCAGCTATCGAAACTGGTCAAATCTATCGCTTTTCTCAGTACGCGTTTTCTACTTCCTTGTGTAAAAGGAAGGTTTCGTAGCATTGTTCTGAAGCTTCATATTGAAGTTATATTTCCAATCATGCACCGTGTAGACACGCGTGCACGAAGTTACGAACCACTCACCAGGGAGTGACAAAATTAAGATGTTAAAATTTTGATCAAACTAGTGCACACAACTAAACTCAACTTTAATGTCGCGGTTTCTTTTAAAACAATCAAACATATCTTACAAGCAGCTTTGGACATGGATGACACAGTCCAAACCACCCAGATGCTTCTGGTTCACAGGTTTTTGTGTCGGCCGCAGAGAATGTGTTTACTTTTTTGTTGTCCGAAGCTTTCTGAGCGCTTGCGATTTATCCCCTGGTGAAAAGTGATCGACCAGAAATTTTGTTTAATTTGGCGACACAGGTTGTTGTGTGAAACCACGAGCAGAAATGTATTCAGCTCAACGTAAGTTTTGTAACTTCTGTTTGTATTCGTTATCTGTCACAAGAGTTAAGCTTGTTAAAATATGAAATGTTAACTCGGTTTTTAAAACCATTTAGCTTACACCGAGCGTAGCACTGTTAACGGTTGCGTTTTACAGCCTAGGTTCATGTCGTGATGCAATTTTTATCGTAGTGAAAGTTCCAAAATGTAATTCACTCTATTATTGCATTTGCACTTTTTCCTCAACTTCCCATCTACACAAGAACGATACCCTCTCTTTGAATTGTATTTGTTGTTCTGCTTCAAGTGACGTTTATAGCCACTGCTTGCCCTCGTTACGCTGCTTGAAGCATTATTCTGTTGAACCTTGTAACTTAAGGTTAACTTAAACCGAGGCGAAACGCGCTGAGATAGGATGGCGTTTAGCGGAAATTCAGATTTGATTCAACTGTACTTGTGAACTAAACTGGTGAGTTCATGCAATCTTAACACGGTTTTGACCGATCTTGCGCCATTAACATTCTCTTTCGTGCCTCTGGCTAACACACTAGCGCTTTTTTTACATTCACATTTTCAATGTACGAATAGTTGAGTATTGTTGTGGATGAAATCGCTTTGGATTGCCGTGTAAGTGGCAGTCAACTGACAAGTACTCACCGTGCGTTATTTGTTCAGGTGGATCGTCATGAGTTACTACTCCCCTGAGTGCACGTCGTGCTTTACATTCTGTGTTGCCCTTGAGTGATTGTTAGTTCAGAAGCCTGTTGTTTATTCGCAACCAAGGCTTTATTCCGTGCAGCGTTTCACGGGGTCTTTCGTGAGGTAGATTTGATGCGAGTCGTTACTTCATGCATTGTTTCTGCTTTTAAAAAGTCTTGTTGTTGGTGCAACTGAAGGTAAAATGCCAAATCGGGATTAATTGACTGCATAGGAATGTCGTCATGCAATCGTTCTCCCTTGCGTGGAACAGTTGTGGGCGTGGATTTTGACTGCATCATAGAAGACTGCCAACCGCTTTTGATGTATAGAACAGGGTTTCTCATCCGGGGCCCTGTGGGTGGGGAGCCGCACGGCATTTTGGGGGGTCACGAGTAGGCCTCTCCTCATGGCCTTGTTTTTTAGATGGTTTCTTCAAGAAAAACGTAGGTATTTTATTGGTGGAGCAGGGGGTGGAGCAGGGGTGGAGCAGGGGGCAATGGGTTTTTGAAAGCTTATGAAAGGTTGAGAAACACTGAAAACACACTTTAAGCAATTGATGTTTGCGCTATTAGGGTTCATAGTAAATTCTGTCACGGTAATTTTTTAATTTTTAATATTTTTGTTTCATTTTATAAGGTTCTGTACGTGAAAAAAAAACGGTTCTGCTACACACACATCAACATTGGAGCGGACTTGAGACTTGCTTTAGTAGTGAGCAACCCATGACTGACATTAAAAAATTTCTAGATATATAAATTGCTTCAGTTATAAACTGATTTTGCTGCGTCCACTAAAGTTGCTATCTACGGGAAAGTTACCAAACAAACAATTGGTTGGAAACTGTTTGAATTAAATCACCGCATGGAAAATAATGTGTAATGAAGCTGGCAGTTTTGCTGATCATTTAAATATCGAGTCGAAGCTAGGCCTCCTACCGTCCTCTGTGCTGCGAACGTGCAATTTGCCTTCTGTATTTCCGCATTTCTTGTAAGCAATCCAAAACTCATGAAAACCTTTGACAGGCATTAACTTGTAGAATCAGAAGGTTGAGCATGCTAGCTTTTGCCCTAAAATCGCTTGTTTGTCAATCGTTAGTTAATTTATGATCCTGTAAACCCCAAGCGGATGTAATGATATAGCTAATCCATGCGGAAAAATATTTTGCATCCAGTGGTATTTTGTTCCTAGGTACAACGCTGAAAACACACTTTCCTGTTTCTGCATTTACAACTTTTAGTTTTATTTCATTGTTTTCTGTTTTGTTTTCATGGCTGAGTTTTTGCTTTCTGTGTTTGTTAAGTTGAAGTACGCTTTGCGCTCGTCATCTGCTGGCTTTAGACAGCAATCGTGTTTCACCAGCATCTGTCAATTATAATTGTTCTAGGCAGTTCATTTAAAACCGTTCTACCCGCCTCACCTGGTGTATTTATTAGCCTTACTGGTCACATTGCCAAACGTTTCGGTGCCTTTGTGTTATAACTGTGATTCACTGTTTGCTTGCGAGTGTAGGTATGTTCGCTACCTCTCTAAGCGTTGAAGCATTTCTGAAACAGTCGTCTAGAGGAAACATAAATTGCAAATGCGTCACGAATTTCTGCGGAATTTGCCTTCAATAGAAATGCAGATGGAGAGAAAATTTTGCAATGTGATTTGATGCGAAGGATTATACTTGTTGCGTCTAAGGGCAGTTTTTTAGAAAGCACGATTCGACAGCATAATTAATTTAACCAGCTGTGAAAAATCATTTTCTGCATGACATCACGACGCAGAAACGGTTGCTGTGAAATCGTCACTAACTTCTGACGTCCAGTTTAGAAACCATTTTTGGTAACTGGTGAGCGAAGTAATGCAAGTGTTCGTCACATTAAGAAAACTATGGTTTTTACAACTTCTTAAGCAACTACAACTTCATTCTCTTATTCATGTATTAAAGGTTTTGTCAAAAAGGTTAACTTATTTTGCATTAAAACAAAAATAAAAGCATGGCTTTTTGTAAACTATATCAAAAATGCGAGATGTTAGAGAAAACTATGTAAGACATTTTTAAGAAGACACGGTGAAGATAAAATGAATTTGAATTGTGAAATAGTAGTTTTTGCTGATACCTAATTATTGTATAAAGAATTGGCCAAACAACCATCAGGCAGTGCCAAGAAACAGGTGTTTCGTCATTACAGCATAGAAGGTTATATGTTGGTATGAATAATTTGACTTTACAGAAACATGTGAAATAGCTTTGAATGAAGAAGATTGGGCGATACCAAAGTTCATATTCTACAGCTGTACATCACCTGCTTTCATAGGTGAAGGAACAGGCAAATTTTTGGGCGTGCGAAGGAATTTTGCCCAAATTCTCCCAAACTTGAAATACTCTAAAAAAGTGACCTCCAAAAAAGCTCATGTCATTTTGAGCGCCGTTTTTTTCATATCAAAGCATGTTGGGCGCCGTTTTTGCTCATTATTTTCAAGGAGTTCATGAAGGTTTTCAGAGAATTTGCCCGCGTTTTCAACAAATCAAAGCTTTTGTGGGTGCGCTTGCATCCTCTCTCGCTTTTACTGTCGGGAAGGTCGCGGTGGCAGTAGCCCCACGAGATTTCAAAATAACTTACGGTTTTCAGCAACCTCTGATCGTTCCGCTGACTCCACACCACGACTGGATCAAACCAGTTAAAAATGAACTCATTGATCGACCTCTGGGTTGCCTTACCGTCGTCAGCAAGAATCGCCTCTCCATTCTTTCTTGGGACATTTTAGTCACGTGGTCGAAACAACGTAACTGAAATCTGTCGAGGAAGTGACTCGACATTCAAAGTTTTACGAATTGACAGATGCACACTTTGTCGCGAAGTGTCAGGCCGTAAACTCTTCGCAAAAATCCCATCTCTGTGTTCTGTCGCATGTAGTCGGTTATTTACTTATTACCCGAAATTATGACCGTGGGTGAATATTAAAGCAACGATCGAATTAAGAACTGACAGCTTTGTGGTTGTAAAAAGCTCTCACCTCCAGTGACGGATTTACGCATAGGCCGTGGCCCCGCGTAACTCTGTCCTGTGGCGACTCAATGTTAACTAAAAATTTTCGAAACTGCGCAGAGGCATAACTTCACAATCTACCTTGAAACGACGGGAAATGCAAATGTCTACTCTAGACTCTCATCAGTACAGTAACAACACAACAATACTGTGCATCTGGACGTGAGAGAGATGCAGGCCGTTTGTATGAAAGCGGTTACAGAAAAAAAGAAAAAAAACGGAACTTAATTGATGTTCAATTTTCCACTAATAAAAAGCTCGCAACAGCGCAAGACCGCCAGACACTGCAAACTCCGATGAAAAGCAATATTGTTAGTACTGGATCCTACGTTTGGTTGTTTTTACAAGATTTCCCGCAAACAGAGATTGCTTGTTGAAGCTATCAGTGGTGGCCAAACTGCGGCTCTGAGCTTTGCGAAAAATTAAATGTTTGTTTTTTAGTTGTATTGCAAACTCTAGAAATATTGTAAAATGGTACTGTCAGGTCCGGCCTTAAGCCGATGCAGCTGCATTGGGCCCCGCGCCATGGTGTTTGGGTAGATTGTTCATTTTTGCCAGATACACCTTTCGCTTGAGAATTCAGTAGAAACGTCATATAAATTTCATTGTTAACAAAAAACGCTCTCGTCAGAACTAGCAAATTTCCTCTCGAACGTTAGCAATGGTGCTCAATTCTCGTGGTAATGCTTTACTGCATATCTGCGCTCTACCACGATCGTATCACGGTTGACTGAACGCGATGATGTCATAAAATCATTGCTCAAGAGGGGCCCCGCGCTTAGGTCTTGCATTGGGCCCCGCACCTGCTAGGGCCGGGGGCCGGCCCTGGGTACTGTGGTAGGCTAGCTAGCGTGCCGTACAATATTACTGTTTCAAATCATCCAAAAATGATTGTCACAGAAGCGTAGATTGCACATAAAATTCGTGTTTATATTTTTGTGTTGCGGCTCTTTGTAACTTAGGTTTTACGATATGCGGCTCATACACAGAACAGGTTTGGCCAACCCTGCTCTATATGTGAGTTAAATCAAGCTAGAACATTTGCTCAACGTGTCTACATTAGGCTTACTTCATATAGTTAACTGAGGGTGTTGCGACAATACTTTGCTGCTGTGCAGAACTTGTCTTCATGCTGTTTACCATCAGCCTATGGCATAGATAGAGGATTAAAACACTACATTTTGTATTGCTTGGAAAATGACAACTTCAAAACGGCATATATAAGCCCTGTGTCCACTGAATGGATTGTGCTTGTTTGGTTCATAAAATATATGGTTATTATTACTATAAAAAAGGAATTTACGTACAGATCAGATCGACAGCTAGACGACGTTTTCGAGGGCGGCAACACGGTCCCGCATGACAATGTATGTATCCGAAAAACAAACCTAACAAAAACACTACAAATCACGAAAATTTAACGAAGAGAACTTCTGAACTATACGAAAGAGCTGTAAATTCTAAGAAAAGATTGCAATGCCATTTGTTTTTCAGAACAATGTAAGAAAGGCTTTAATTTCTGTTGAAGATCTAACGCAATTGAGAGAGAGGGAGAGTTTATTGGTGCAAACATTAAGCAATTGTAGGACCAAAGTCCGCGTAAAAAAGATAGATTCTTGTGGTGGCACTACACATAACAGGGGCATACTTTCACGCTTTTCAGACAAACGGCCAAATAGGTCACACTTGCGTGGGACCAGTGGCGTAGCTGAGGCGGGCGGTCCGCCCCTGGCGGCACTTTCATGGGGGCGACACTATGGGCTATGCGGTAGGCTATAAAACTGCAAAGACTGTATTGAAATAAAAGTGGTTTTAATGTCGGGACACTGCTCGGAGTTGAAGGACGTTTCTGATTTTGAGTAATTTAAAGTATGGCATGAGTATTTAAGCGATTGTTATCTTAGCCAAACAATAAACAATCGTGTATCAGGGATGCTGTATCAATAGGCTTTTTTTACATGAAGCTGCAACACGGTTTTCAATAAGCTTATCAACTCACTTAATGTCAAATTTTACTGATTCACTACACGGTTGGTTGATCGAGTGTTGGGTCGTTGTTGACGTTTGATCGTAGTCCTTATATAGGGTTATAGAACTTAGTAGGAGTATGGTGGATGACTGTGGGTAAACGTGAGGCTGTGGTGAGCTCTAAGCTTTTGTAAGTGCTCTTCTGCGAGTAAAAGTGCATTGTTGGGTCTAAAAAACATTTCTGTGTAACTCTAATAAATGTGTAGTTAGATTTGTGCTCGTCAAAATGCATTTTCGTGTGTGTGGAGAAATATAATCTAGCTCAGTATTCTTCAGCAGGGTTCCGTGGTACCCTAGTGTTCCGCAAAACATGTAGTGGGGTAGTGGGGTTACGTGAGTTTTAAGAGTTCCGTGAGGTTTCTCGTGTTTTTTAGGGAAAATGATTTCTTGCTTCAGTATGTTGATGCGTCATTATGAAAATTTTTAGATCACCGTGCTGCATTCAGATTCCAAGTAGGCCAGTTAGTTGCACAGCAGGTTGAGAGCAGTTAATAGCCGAAAAAGAACTATTGATAGTTGTTGCATCGCTTGTTGTTCATTGTTGTGCAATTAAGAACGTTATTTTTGCATCACAGTTATACGATGTTGCCGATGTACAGTCCACAGCAGAGAAAGACGGCCCCCTTGAACTTTTGCAGCTTATTCAAAAGTATCACCTTTGGAACTCTGTTCCAAATATGGTAATAATGCTGCGGAATTTCCTCACAATTGCCGTAAGTGTTGCTACCTGTGAGAGGAGTTTTTCGAAACTAAAACTGATCAAGAATTAGGCCTACTTAAGATCTAGTATGAGCACCTTGCGGTTGAGAAATCTTGCCACACTGTCTATAGAGCAACAATTGACAGACTACAAATTTTGACATTGCCACTGAAAAGTTTGCCAACAAAAAGGCAAGAAAAGTTACTGTGTAGAAAATTGTTGTTTTCATTTCAAAAATAAAGATGGTCCTAATTTTTTACACTTTATTTACTATTTTTCCCTTCATGTCATTTTTGCTTTTTGTTTAACTGTTACTTACAATAAAGCATACCAGGGTAATTTTAAGGGAAACTGTTAAGTACCCGGTATAGATCTGTAGGTACCCGATTTATCTGATTCTAGGGACCCGATTTTCTCTGATTCTAGGGACCCGATGGTAACGTTCTCTAATTTTAGGGGCCCGGTTGTAATGTTCTCTGATTCTAGGGACCCGATTTGCACCCAAATCGGGTCCCTAAAACACCTTAAAAAACCCTGAAGCATACCATATTTGAGCATGTGAGAGTACTGTAATGTCATAATGGTGCACAAACTAGTCAAAATATATAGGCCTACAAAACTTTAAGAGCCAGTCACTGTGCAATATATGTTTTCATGGGCTTCGGGGGCGCCAATCTCCAGGGCCGCCCTAGGCAGCGCACACTGTAGCTACGCCACTGCGTAGGACCCCAAAAACTAAGATGGCCTAGGTACCCGCGGTCCCTAAATCCGAACCGTGCTCACCTCACGCAGTACTGCACCAACCTGTGTATCAATCTCCCTGTTCAGCCTTCCGTCACTGCGAATACCACCCCAGGCAAGACACTTCACCTTCTCGACTTGCTGTAATGCATTATTCCTGCATATTTTTGGATCTTTTTAACCATTCCAACCCTGGGGACCCCTATTCCGAAAGATATTGGCTTGGCGTGCCACATCTGCGCGACCTAGAAAGGAGGTCCACGATGAACGAGCAAACACTATTGTGATAAAGCCAGAACCAGAGGAAAGGCCCCCCGTCCGGGGGGGGGCGGGCAAAAAGGGGGCCCCCAAATTTAACCGAGTACCTTTGTTACGGCATATAGAGACAACAGAACTGAACTCACCAAGAACTGATTTCACACATTTTATTTTTCAATACTCATATTTATGTAATACGTCAAAGAAATTGATCTTCACACGACCCGTAACTTCCTAAAGCCAATCATTGCGAATTGCATTATGAATAGCTTCGTTGTCAACATTTGCCTTGGTAAGCTGGCTGTTGTTCAGGTAACGTCTGCTGAATCCACTGGTGCTCCCTGGGGCCAGTGGTGCTCCCTGGGGTCACCAGACACATCAACAAGTTTCTTTGCAAGACCACTCAAAAAGGGGTAGTGGACTTGCCATACATACCAGTGGTCTCAATTCCGACTGGTTGAAAGTGGTAATTGCTTTGGAGGCCATGGTATTTTTGGCATTTTGCGACCTCAGCTTTTGTGGCTCTGAAACCAGCCTGTCTGGCAGAGTC
>Ga0210059_1002722_pt1 | contig 27904 bp, 32 predicted proteins | sample Ectturendosymbi2_FD_188042 | JGI IMG/M metagenome (GOLD analysis project Ga0210059, IMG submission 188042) | Ecteinascidia turbinata endosymbiont from Florida, USA - Sample 2 (SPAdes) (version 2) | ecosystem: Host-associated > Tunicates > Ascidians > Unclassified | place: Key West, Florida...
GCCTGGCACACATCTAGTATTCTTTGCAACCAACGTACACTTGGACATAACACACAAATATCATCAGCAAACATCAAGTGATTTAATAAAACTTCACCAATATAACACCCTGCTTTAATGTTGTTTGGTTCATTGGACAAATCATCTAAACAAACAGCAAACAAGTATGGACTGAGTACTCCCCCTTGTCTAACCCCATTAGACACATGAAACAGTTCAGAAAAATGCTGTTTGATTTAAACATCTCTGTTAGAGAGTATACGAGAATTGTGCACAACTATAACCAGCGCTACCATATAGAAAAAAAATTGTGCACGTCTTGTCCAGATCTCTCATAAACTGATTGTGGTATGCAGTTTAGCCATGTCATTCAAGACAAAGTGTGTTGGCAGTGTCTATTTTACCTCATGAGGCAACAGCACTCTCTGGAGCTCTTTTATCTTTTAGACAAACAAAAGTTATTTGAAAAGGGCACATGACAAGTTCAAATCGCATGATCTTCTCACTTGCAGAGCTGGGCAACAGCTTTGAAAATAGTGTCACTAATGGTAGTGCTATTTACTGAATATAACAGTGACGCTACCCCTCCCGTTACTGAACAAAAATAGTAGTGAGCTATCGCTACCGCTATTCGCTACCGCTGCTTTTGGTGAACTTTTAAAGTTTGTGTTGTTTTGCAGAAGTAGGTTTTATTTTAAAGTCTCACCTTGAAATGTTTTCTATCTTATCAATTTTGTTGGGTGCCCTTTTTTGAACAAGCATGACCTGAAAATAATAGTCATTGAACAGTTTAGGAATTGTTCATTTTACAGCAAATGTACATATAAATGAAACTTAGACTACAGACACACATATAGTGCATTTACTTTTGTAAGTGCATTGCTGTAGGTTCATCAATCGCCTTTATTGCTGCTTTCTTGCTGGAGTCGAATATAGAACTCAAGATAATAATCAAGCAATAAAAACGACAAAAGTAGTTATCTTTTGGGCATTCTCACGATTTTTCTCATAATCCCTAGTTTGGTGGAGTCTTTGCCAGTTTCCTTTGCCCCCAGTTTGTTCCCTTTGCCCTTGTCCTCCTCTGTTCCCCAGGGCCCCTCATCCTCGAAAGCCGAGAGCTAGAGTTTGTATTTTGTCGGGTTGAATTATTCTCTTGTCGTCAGAACTTGAGAGGGATATTTTGTTGATTGTCTCTGTACAGATTTCATGTTTATGACTCCGGATGATATTCATAGTTCTTGGTTGTTGTCTTCCGGAGAATAAACATTTTTTGAAATCTTCGAAACTGATGCTTTTTGTGACGACTCCTCTTTTGACGCCCTTACACTTTTTTTCTTCTTCACCATCGAGTTTCTTGATTGCATAGAGTTTTGCTCGTAATCCGACAAACTCTGTGATAATTTCACCACCAGCCTCATCCTTAAACATTCCTGGAACCTTCTTGTTGATTCCTGTTGGAATGCTCGAAGGATGGTTTGGTGAAAACTTTGAAGTGTCGAATTTTTCTTGGGCATCAGCTGAAATATCTTTGTAGAAATCTTCTGTTTCGAATTCATAGCAAAGACTGTCAGTGTCTGTGAACAACAGATATGCCTTGGATCCATATTTTTTCTTAATGTAATAATAATGAAACTCATACATCAAGGTCTTTGACAAATCCAGGATACTCATTCCGAGATAGACTGGTTTGTTGAAGACTAGTTCTGTCTTCTTCATGTGCACTGCGACAAGATTTTCACTGAATACTGTGCAGTGATCAAAGTTTGGTTTTGCAGCACATTTTTTCAATGGCTTTTGGTTATTGACCAGTCGAATATTCACTCAGTTTCGAATATTTTCCATCGTCTTTCCAAAGACGCTGTTGTTCATGAGTTTGAAAAAATCTTTCTCAAACTTGTTTTGCGCCTTGGAACGAAGGTTTGTATTCAACTCAATGTATGTTTTCAACCACGTATTGTCACTGAATGCGATTCCGCGGTGAACCTTTTTTAGTTTCAAACCGAGATCCAAATATTGTTTCAAATTTTTATAATGAAGAACATATTTCTCATTGTCGTTCAAATTTGGAATAAGTTTCTCAACTTTGTTGACAATCAGTCTTTCCAGAGCGAAGGGATATTCATTATGCGAATCATGAAGCTTCTTTGGATATTCCAGGTCGACCTCAAGGATACATCCATCTGAAAATTCTCTCCAATTTTCCAAATCGTTTTCATCCATCCATCTGAAATCGCTAACAGGTAGCAGCAAACTCATCGCTCAACCATAGACATTGTTAGCGTCAAGATATTGGATGAATTTTGATTTTTCATTCGGATCGAATTTCTCACCAATATATTTATTGTTCGCCTTGGCGTATCGTTTCGAAATCATCGAGACTCCTCCACGAATGCCCCGCTCGAACATTAAAAGCATATCCGGATCAGAAAGGAGCTCAAGTTGAACTCCAGTCTTTTTCAGACAAGCATCCCAGACCAATCCCGGTGCCATGTAATACCACGCCGGATCCAAATCATAGTTATTCATGCAAATATCTCTGAAATTTTCAAAAACATCCGCCAGGAGAAGAACATCTGTCTTGAGATACAAATCATGATATTCTCGGAAACTTTTCATTTCAAATTTTTTTCCAAACTTTCTGGGCATGTTCGTAATCTTCATCTGAAATTCCTGAATCTATGAGTTTTGAGAAGAATGCCTCCTTTGGCGGAAGATTTCTTTCAGACAGTTTTTCCAGAGAGTCAAACCAATCATAAGGAAACACACTTTTTCTCAGACATAATTCAAAGTTTTTGGAATGTGTCTTCATGTTTTCAAACTGACTCCTTTCAAGATTATTTGTTAACTTGTCAAGACCGTTTGACATAAACTTGAGACTATCAATAAATCGAATTTTGTATTTCAGGTGTGAGTTTTCATCATTAACACTTTTTGAGAAGCATATGTATTTTTCCTCATTGTTTGGAATACAATCAATATTACCTTGTGTTTTCCCAAGACTATTGATGAATATATGTGAATCATATCCTGCAAGGTTATGAAGAATCACTGGAACATGTTTCAGTTTTTGGAAAAGCAAGTTGCATTGATTGTGAGCCGCTCCTCTGAATTTGCCGGAATAGTGATAATGGTCTCGCACTTTCTTTTCACCATCCTCAAATGGGTTCTTACAAATCCAGCATTCAGCCGCTTTCTCAAAATTTTCCTTCTCTTCTTCTGTCAAGATCGTCTCTTTCACTTCTGATGACCAAATTTGGTCCACTTAATCTCGGAGCATCTTTACAAAGATTTCGGCCACGTTTTCACATTCTGTTTGTTTTGTATACAAGACAGGTCGCGACTTTTTCCCATCACAAACAATGTTAAAGCAGAATCCAGACGGTTCATGCTTTTGGTAAGCTTTCGTAAAGCTTCTGTCAGGATCGGCTGACATGAGTCAATCTGTTTTGTGAAAGAGTCGAAATCGGCATAAACCACAATCGGCACCCTCATCGAATGCTTATGATTTTTAAACTCTAAATAGTGTCTTTCTTCGGAAGAAAAATCCTGATAGCTTCGTGGTTCTGATAATTTTCCTCATGCTTTTCCAAGGCTTTCTTGTTTGGGAAATGATTAAGACATCTATCACAATCACAATTGCACCATGATGTTTTGAAACCTGCTTCGGAACAAGTCTTGAAAAATTCTTAACAAGACAATAGTGTTTGTTCTCGAGAAGAAGGGGCGAACCTTTTTTTCTCTTTTGAGCTTGGATATTCTCAGGGGGTAAACACACTCCGCTTCATATTCAAAAACATTAACTACAATTTTAGGATTTAGTCTCTCAAACTTGTCAATATCCTTCAAGTTCATCGGAAACTCACTTCCTTTGAAATTGAGAGACTCTGCCTGCTTCCTCAAAATTTTTGTGATTTGCTGTGAGTCTCTTTCAACTGGATTCCATCCTCTTGCGATGCACCATTTGAAACATTGATTATCAGTGTTCTTCATATTGATGAGAGCCTTTTTGAGCACTAGAAATTTCGGAAGAGGAGCCCAAGAACTTCCGTTCATTGGCTCATATCCAATAGTGTGAATATCAAGTGCCACAATTGAGTGAAATGTCCACCCACTACCATTCATCTGAAATTTTGTAAGGTCCTCGAGGACTTGTTCTGCCAAGAAACTCCACAATTCATTCTTGTTTGTTGATTCAAGAACAATTTCATTTTTTGACCGAAATTGATGTTCTTCCACGAGGGTTTGACCAGTCTTGAGATCTGTTTTTTCCATATTTGCTCTCAAGGTGATTTTCACTTTGGTTTGCGTTTGGATTTTTGCGAGTGCCTTTCGTTTCACAGCAGTCAAAAATGATTCTGGGTCATATGTCACATTGCCGCTCGGTTCAAGAGTGAATTGATTTGTGAAACCCTTGAAGGAAGACTTTTTTTCCTCCATTAATTTCATAACCTTATCATCAATTTCGTTGATGAGTTGTGATTTTTTGAGCTTTGTGACATTTTTGATTCCAAGTTTCTTTGCTTTCACCAATAGATTTCGTTTCCTCAATTGATCCAAATCTTGTGGTTTTGAAAGCAAATTTTTCAATTAGACTTTCTTGAGTTTTGAAATGTCATTGAAGCCTCAAAGTCACGCCACGGCTCTTAATTGTTTGAGAGTTTTCCCTTTCCCGAGAAGTTCTCTCAAAAATCCATCATGGAGAAGTTTTATCAACTTTTGCAACGTTATATCTTTCATTTATTATAGGGTAAAATTTTCTTCAAATGAAATTTACCATTATTTTCACAAAAAATTGTTGTTCTTTCTGAAAATGGTTAGTCAATCACGTTAATTTTTTTATTTTTCCACTCTTTTCCTTTGTTGTATATGAAAAAAACATAACTTTTGTTATAATATTCTGCAGCGTCTGCCACCTTTTGGAAAAACATTTTTTCATTTGTTTCAAGGTCAACAACCTCGATTGACCTTCGTATTCGTATTCTCTTGTGATTCTTTTCAAGTTCAAAAGCTTTGTCAGTTAACCCTTTTCCTTCAATGATTTTCCACAATTGTTTTTTGTTCATGTGAGTTAATCCTTTGGTATTTTCTTTCAATACACAAATCATTGTAGGTCTTGAAATCATTTATATTATGATAAAAATTTTTAAACTTAATTTAATCATTATACCCAAAATTCTCAGCCACAAATTCAGAATGATTTATGTCAGTCAGTTCTTAAGAGATTTTTAAATGATTCTTCAGAAATATCTGAATCTTCGCCGAAGTGTTTTGGTTTCAACATGTAAATAATTTTCACCCTTTTTGTCTTTGAGTCTTTTTCTATTTTTCTAATCACAACTTTTGAGTTCTTAGAGTTAAAAATTGCCATAACAATTACATTTTTTGCCGCACCATACATTTCTTGCACTGTTTTAATGTCAGATTCAGAAAGTATCTTGTTCTTGTTTTCGACACTAAATCCAGGTTTATAAAGTGGCAGCATAACACTGTCTCTGTCTTCAGTATTGTGAAACAGTCCGATGCAGTGACCAATTTCATGAACAGCAACTGAAAATAAATTGAACTTTCCATCTCCTGAAACTGTTTTCTGGTCCGACCATCTCTCATTGCTAAAATGAAGGTCGCCAGACAATGTTGAATTTCAGGGTAAAATCCATGCGCCAAAGTGCCAGATTTTTTATTATTTAGTTTATACGGGCAATTAATTTCCTCATTCTGCTTTTCATCATCTGTCAAAAATGCAATATTCATAACTTGACTTGCAAAACTCTTTCAAATTTCAAATTGCAAACATTTTGCCAAACACTAAAAGCATATTCGATTTCATTCAATGGTTTTTCTTTTCCAAGTGAAGAGTAATTTTGAAAGTCATAAGTCAAAACTTTTTGCTTCCATGGGGTGCAATACTTTTTATTCCCAACATTATCAGACATAGCACAATACATGTTTATTTAAACATTGAATTAATTTCCTCATTCAGCCGGTTCTGTTGATTCCTCAAGCGGCAGTAGTTCGAGTCGGACGACACGGGGCTGAAGGTCTTCTACCCGGCCAGTGAGGTTGGTAACTAAACTCTGAAGATATTCGATTTGAGAATCGACATTGTGTTTATGGACTGCATCGCTTCGTTCGGTTGGATTCGCAAGTCCGGAAATCACATTATTATTCATCTGTAGTTTCTCCTGAGCTCCTTCAAGGTTAACATGAAATGTTCTTTGCCCTGTTCGTTAATCAACGAAATTTCCTGTTGCGGCATCATTCGGATCAATAGGTTGACCGAGATTTTTAATTTTCTGGCCATTGAAATCCTGATCAGCTTCAGGAAGAGAAGTGCCGTCAACTTTCAAGAATTTGACTGCCTCAACTCGATTGTTGTCATCAATTTGTCAGAAAATTTCTCTATCAACATAACCCTTTGGAGCTGCATCTGATTGATCACTTTGGGTAACGTCTGGTGGGTGTATACCAGTGATTCTATGATCTCTCATGTTCATGTCCTGATCTTTTCTGACGAAATTTCTATCAACGAATCTTCGGTTGGTAGCATCCTGAGGATTAGTCGGATTTTTCAAGTTAGTGATTTTGAAATTGTTGACATCCAAATCAGCACTGACAACCGCCGGCGCGGCGCCAACTGGATTGGTTATTAAGTCATCGACATATTTTTTCGTTGCTGCATCTTATGGACTTCTAGGATTTGCAAGATTTGTTAATCGATTATCTGACATTGTCAGATCGTTTGTGGGTTCTGAGGAGCCATCAAGTCTCAGACACTTTGGTAATTCCATCATATTGTTTTGCGAAATTTCAATCTTAACAGTTCTCAAATTTACCGCATCATCATTGTTTATCAGATTTCCAAGATTCAATATCCTTTGACTATTGAAACTCACCAGCCCTCTCAATTGAGAAACGGCAGAATCACAATGTTTTGACCAGACATGTCAATGGCTTGACCTTTTTGCAAAAAATTGCTGTTCACATATTCATGTGAAACTCCACCCACATTTGTAACATTTTGACCCGGTTTTGGACTTCATCCGAATTTATCTACAGGCATTTATTATATCACCAAAATGTGTTGATTATTTCTTGGAGGTGTTTTCCTTTTTGCATCTCTTTTAAAACAAAAAGACAAAGATGGCCACAAATTACTTCTTGCCTCGGTTGAATTTGCTCAGTCGGATAGAACACACCCCTGTTGAGAAAGTATTTCAATTCCGTTGGTGGGGGCAATCCGAATGAGTCAAAATAAAATTTATCGTTTCCACGCTTGAACCATGCGACCCAGTGCGTCCCATTTCCAGAAGTGTTGTCTACGTTCATAATTGCACACTCATTTCGTTTTGGTTTCTTTGGGAAAGTGTCTCTCAAGAAAACACCACGAAAGTTTTTCAAACCAATATTTTTCACCGCATCTTCGATTTCAAAGTTGGTCAAAGGTTTGTTTGCAAGAACAATATTTTCAACTTGAATCATTTATTCTAAAAAAAACTTTCCGGTTTCTTTGGCAACATCTTAGGCATTAGCTTATCAATTTCCAAATTGTCATATTCAACATTGTCAAACTTTTTATATTTTTCACCCCATTTTGTCATTTGAGAATTTATTTTTTCAAACTCTGATGTGGAAATTTCATCGTCCGACAACGCCTTCGAAATCATGTTACGAATTGAGTTGAGCTGCATCTCAATCAAAGTTTTTTGTTTCTCATGTCTCTGTATTTTCTTGAAAAGGAATTTTGCAATTAGTTTCAGAAAAATTGAAGCACTTACAAAAAACACGTTCAATCCATGTAAAAACTTCCCAGAAATAGTTCCGATGATTTCTTCGAAACCTGACAAAAACCCAACGTTCAAAAGAAACATACAAAACTGAAAAATCAAAAGGCAGCCAGTGCAAAAGTTCAGCAGGCAATGATACTTTTTATCATTTGCAGGGTGTTTGAGTTTTTCTTCATTCAGCTCTCTTTCAATTTTATGAATTTCATGTAGTCTGTATAAATTAGGATTCATTTTTTATTCAATGGAATAAAAAATTCAAATCCACATCTTACAAAAGCCAACCGAGAACTGGAATATTCTTCAACGGAGATATTGGACCAAGAAGAAGGACATGGCTGCTAATAACTTGTCCCCCTGTTTCAAATACAAACCATCTCCAACTTTTCTAAGCCCCGAGCCTTTGTATGATTTCAAAGACAGTCCTTGACCATCTGTTTCGACTCTTGCGATGTTTGAGCCTTTTTTCAAATACAACCCATTTCCCATCGCCTTGTTTGTTGCTTTTTGCACCAAAGCCAACTCGACCCCTGAAAGTGCCCCAGTCACCAATGTTGGTAAAACAGTCTTTGCCAAAAATGGTAAAGCCTTTGCGGCTAAACCAGCTAACAACGAAAGGAACCCGCCATCAATTGTTTTGTTGTGTTCAACCTGACGTCTGCTCATTTTCATCATGATGCCTCGTCCATTCTCATAAGCTTTTGTGATTCTGTTAATCTGTGCATTAGTCAGGGCAAGAATATCATCACCACAAAGATCATTATAACCGAGGCGAATTGACACAGGCTCTCCATGTTCCAAAGCATGCTTCAAATTTCGCTTATGAAAATCAGAAATGTTTACATGCACATTAGTATAACTCATTTATTATATGTAATTATATTTCTCTCAAGTAATATCTGATAGTCAAGTTTTCTCCACGAAGATTCAGCTCCTTTCCAGTCTGGTCCGTGACAGCTGTTTCCATTTTACTGATTTTGTCTAAAATTATCTGAAGATACACGAGGTTTCTCGGATTTTCAACAATTTTGTAACCAGGTGACACGTTTGGAAAGAAACTGTAAATTGTGTTTTGCGTTCTCCCGTTCACATAAGACCCTCCAATCACATCAACATTCACGAGAATTGAATTTATTGATAAGAGGCTGACGACATTTTGCGATTCGTGAATACCTTCTTTGTAAATTTGTTGTGCAAAACCGAGAACACTTGCAATTGAATTTCGCACTAGGAAATCAATGATAAAGTTGTTTGAAATTTCCAATAAGCTTTTCAAGGTGTTTGTGTTTGCTGAAATCTTCACAGCATCATCACCATGACCATTTCGTTTCATTGCTATTTTTATTGTTTCTGCAATGTCAATCACATCATAGGAGCCTTCCGGAATACAAATATCAACCCACTGTCTTTGTCATGAAGCATCTTCATCGTCATCTCTGTCGCCTCTCCCAACTTCTACAAACCCCGGAGAATACTGGAAGATATTATTACTTGCATCGATGTTTGGAAATGCATAATACATCTCAAGATTGACCAAAGCCATCTCGTACTTTCGCGTTCGATCCAACTCGAGTGGTGGGAAGTCATCTTTATTTTTGTCGAATTATCTGAAACCACAATCTGAGTTGAAGTTTTCGGAGAAGTATTTCTCTCATTTTTTTCAAGAAGTTCAGTGTCGGTCATTTATTCAATGATGTAAAATTGTCAAATCCGGATTTGTATTTCCCGCAGTTCTTTAGCGAGGTCAAATCAATCACAACAAAAGTGTGTGGCTTCGACCACGCAGTCTTAAACAGCTTTTTGAACTGTTCTTTCGTCATGTCTTAAGACACGTGGTCGTTAAAAATGTGATAAATATTTTTCTGGTCTTGAGGAAACAGACAAAAGAAATTTGCATATTTTCCAATTGTCTGGCGGGGAAGCTTGAAGTAATTTAGACTTAAATACAAACAATCACAATTTGAATGCCTTCCACGAACGTAATAGGCTTCACACTTGTTTTGTTTCTGAAGCAAGAGGTCATCAAATATCATCAGATTTTTATGCTTAGGGGAGATTTCTTTTGGGTCTGGAACATCATCAGCTGATTCGTAAAAATTGCGCTCAAACAGTTTATTGGAACGAGTCTTACAATTTTTTGCCATCTCATGAATCAGCTCCTTTGGTGAAATTTGTTCTCGCAGTATTTCATCATGGTTTTCAAAGATATTCATGATCATCTCCTTGGAAGTTGTTCTTCAAAACCTTTTCTCAAAATTTTATACTCTGGTTGAAACAAACTCTTACCACTAACTGACAATTTTGAATAGTCCAACCAACCTGGCTGAAGAAGAAGATTCAGCAACAAAGTAGTCTTACCAGAGCCTGATTTGCCCACAATCAAACCCCACAGACTCTTCGGTAAAAGAGGGTGATTGTTTTTATTTGCTATGTGTTCATTCCATGAAAGGTTTTTAATTTCCATTTATTTTATTAAAGCATTTAATAAATGAATCAAATATATTGTGTCAAATGTCAATTTACGGAAACGAGAGACATGAAACAGAAAAGAACAAAAAACAACCGTCAAGTATTTCACAGCAAACAACACCAACAAATATATTGGCGTTCTTGAAGACTTTGTTGAGAAATACAACAACATGAGATATTCATCAATAAAAATGACACCTGTCGAAGCGAGCAAAAAGACAAACGCTATAACTGTTCACAGAAACCTCTATCCAGAATTAACAAGACGACCGATAAATGCAAAATTCAAAACTGGTGACAAAGTCCGAATTCTCCAGAAGAAAGGGTTTTTTGAAAAGGGTTTCACCCTAAGCTGGACAGAAGAAATCTTCACCGTTTCAAAAGTTCAAAGAACCGATCCGATAACTTATAAGATAACAGACTACAACGATGAAGAGGTTCAGGGCACATTCTATGAGCAAGAGCTTCAGAAGACATCTCAAGAAGTTTTCAGAATTGAAAAGGTTGTGAAGAAAGGTAAAACGGAATCATTGGTAAAATGGAAGGGCTATCCAGAAAGCTTCAATTCTTGGGTGGACAACAAAGAACTTATTAAAATTTAATATAGAATGCCAAATGAAAAACAAAGTCTTAGAATGAAAAGCTCAACAGTCACTGCGTTTCTGAACGACAAACTCACACCAGAACAAGTTAATGAATTGCAAAAAAAGTATGAGCATTGATCCAAAGATGTATAGAAAAGTATTCATCTATCGAGGTTAATTTGGATCCGGTCGTAAACGAATTTGGGCCCTATCCAAAATTTAAAGATATAATAAACGTCATTTCCAAAAATAAAAGACCCATCGAAACGTGACAAACTTGTTGCTGAATATATCAAAACCAAAAACAAAATTCAGAATAATTTTCGCTCAGAACGATTAGGTGAGCAATCAATGTACGAAGACTTTGGAAAAATATTCAAGCCAATAACTGAACAATAAACAAAAGTCATCCGAAGAAATTGTTTCCAAGTTCGCTCCACTTCAAGAAGCAATAGAAAATATGCCAGCGCAGCAAGCATTGCATTGGGACATGCCTCAAACAGAATGGGAAGGACAAGCTGAAGCCTTGCCAGCACGTGATGATGGGCCTATGAATGTTGGACTAATTGCAAGTAAATATTTTACAAAATCGACAAACAAAAAACTGTGGGACGGATCATTTGGGCAAAAGGAGGCAACAAAGGAAATTTGTTGCTCGATGATGCAGAATTTAAAACTGATAGAAATGATATGATAATCAATGGTAAAAGATATAGGGGAAGAGAAGGTGTTTGGGAGCTTGTGACGATGAAAAAGCCAAAAACGGGTGCTTGTGATGGTGAAGACATGAAAAAATATAAAGAAATTATGATAAGTTCAGATGTTATGAGAAATTCAAAAGATTCAGACAGACCAGCTTCAAACAAGGGGCATAAGTGGGAAATTTTTATGAGACAAATTTGGAATGAACATGTGAAAGCACCAAAGCAAAAAGCGAAACGCCAACAGAAAAAAACAAAAACAGCTGGTCAAGGGGTCTTTCTCCCAAGCGATCCAAACGCTTTGTGTGAACGGTTGGAATTGTTGATGGCGTCGAAACAAGAAGGAAACACAGGTCTTCGAAACGAAATCGTCATCATTTGTGATGAACTTTTGAGACAAAAAAGTTTGCCTCGTGATGCTTATAAAAACTTAATGCCAGCATTAAATAAATGATAGTTATTAGACGCTGATATAAACAAAAATACCAAGTCGGCGGCTCTGGGATTTTTTCAAAGCTCAAAGACTTTTTGTGAAGATTCATCAGTAAAAGGCAAGTTGTCGACACCGCCTTGAACATTGCTCGAAATGCTGGGCAAAAGGCTGGACAAAAAGCTATTGAATTTGCGAGTTCAAAGTTGACTCCCAAATCACAACAAATTATATCAAAACTTGTGTCTTCAACACCCTCGCTTGCACCTCAAAGAGCAACACCACAGAGGGCACAGCAGATGACAACACCAAATTTGAACAACGTGATACCTGGGTCGGGGCAGCACGCGATCAAAATACAAGACCTTGTCAGACGGTTGAATAAATAATACATATTATAAATGAACAATTCTGAACAAATCAAGGATGTTTTTGAAAAGCTTGAAGCCCTTAAAAACAATATCGATGAACTAAAAAGAGAAATTGAAGAACTCAAATATTTCAACAGGGTATTGAGTTATAAAATAAGGGAAATACCTGATTTTTAATGTGAAAACAAAAAAAGTTACCTATAATAAATGGATATTCTTAACGATACTGAAAAACCTGAAATTCATCAATCGATTGAAGAATACGAATATCACAGTTACGAACCAATCACCGGCACTGACCTTAACAGACCTGGAGAAATAAGGATAAATCTTGAAACGCAAGACTTATTCACACATCCAAGTGAAAGTTATCTGGTTTTCGATGGTAAGTTGGTGAAAAACGCTGACAATACTGAATACGCCAATGCTGACGTCATCACGCTAACAAACAATGCTATTATGCATCTGTTCAGCAACGTAAAATACCAACTTTCAGGGCAAGAAATCGAAAGCCTGATTCACCCTGGACAAGCAACAACGATGCTCGGGTTGTTGAAATTTCCAGATGATTTTCAGAAAAGCACAGGCCTCAACCAGTTGTGGTTCAAAGATTCGGGCGCAACAGCTCATATTACAAATAACAAAGGTTTTGGAATTCGACAAATTTACATCATTCAAAAGCATGACCCGAAAGGCACATTTTCATTCAGAGTTCCACTGAAACACATCTTTGGATTCTGTGATGACTATGAAAAAGTCGTTTACGGTTTCAAACATCAACTCACTCTTGTGAGGAAAGGTGATAATGACGCACTTTTCAAAACTGAAGCAGTGGCGGCTGTCGGTGACCTTCCAGCAATTGCAGAACCTAATGATGGGAAGGTTGTTTTGACAAAACTTTCTTGGTATATGCCACATGTGACTCCAAATTTGCAAGAAAAACTTGCAATCTACAAAACAATTGAATCGAAATCAAGTCTTCCAGTTGGCTACCGAATGGTTCAATGCGACTTGATCCTGGTCCCACAGACAAGAATTTTCACGTGGTGATTGTCAGTGAAATCGGCCCCGGAGAAGCCTTGTTGGATAGTCGTGGTGTTTCAGACAGATAAATCTGGAGACCAACAACACAATTCATCAATTTTCGATCACTGTAATCTCACCAACATGTTTGTGATGCTGAATAGTCGTCGATACACCGAGATAGATTACGACGACACAAACTTTACTCAGCAAAAATTTTCAAGGGTTTATGGAGATGCTGCGGCCTTCCGAACAAAGTTTTACAATGTTGAAGAGTTCATTTCTTCTCCAAATATAACCCCGGCAGATTACAAGGAATTGTTCCCGATGTTTGTCTTTGATGCGACAAAACAGAGCGAAAAACTCAAAAACTCTGTGACTGACATTCAGATAAAAGCTCAGTTCTTAGCAAACGTCGCCGCAAACACAGAGGCTTTTACCGTTGTCATCAGTGATAAAAGTCTCATTTTCCAGAGCGATGGGCAGAAAATGCGTGTTGAATATTAAGTTAAAAAATTTATCATAATAAACTCTCTAGTGGGTTTGTGAGCTTTGCGTTTCTTCTCTTTTTCAAAAAATTGCCAATTTTTAACAATTCTTTTGTCATTTGTAAAATGATTGAAATCAGATTACGTTTATAGTCTTCAAGGCTATAAACATATTTTGATGAAAGTGCTTTGTCACAAACGAGCATCACACCTTGAAAGTTTGCTTTTTTTCACAAACAATCAGGGCATAAACTGCGCATCTTTGGACAAAGCTCAGGTGGTCCAGGAAGGACCACTTTTCACACCGATTGAAGCAGACTCAAACAAATCTAACCATTTGGTCGTATAAAGGGTTTACACAGCGCACATTGCTTAGAAATTTCTTAAACGTTAATTATGTTACAGATACCAATCAAAATCCAAGCAAAACAATAACAACCAAACCATTACAAACAAAAAGAAAAGTGATTATGCTACAAACATTACCTTAAAAATAGAAACAAGATTACAGAGTCTCAAAACTATTGCCAGGCAATTTTTGAAACATTGAACTAGAGAAGCTCTGTGCGATCTTTTTGCGTTCAGATGTGAAAAAAAAACAGGTTAATTATAACTAATGAATACTCAATCTCTATAACTAAGCAATGAATAACTCGGAATGCACAATACAAATAAAATATATTAATTCAACACCTTTTTACAGATTAGGACACAAGCAGCATGAACCATTATCAGCCTATGCGGGAACTGAACACAAAATTTCAAACAATTAAGTTAGAAACATGCAAACCTAATCACCCTGACCCTGACAACTGCTACGGACTGATACCAACTACACGAAACTCTGAGGTGAAATAAAACACCCCTGTGCGCTCAGGCAACCTTAACCGTCACTCCTTTTCACAATAAAAAAAACGCACATCGAGGCAAGCCCCTTGGCTTCGCACGCAATGGTTGGGAGAGTCACTCAAGCGTGAAATGCGTCACGAACTGTTCACCGAGAGTGTCAACAAGATCGCTTTGTCTGCCAATGACGACAAGAGAATAATTTAACCTGACAAAATACAAACTCTAGCTCTCGGCTTTCGAGGATGAGTGGCCCTGGGGAACAGAGGAGGACAGGAGCAAAGGGGACAAACTGGGGGCAAAGGAAACTGGCAAAAAACCCACAAAAATAGGGATTATGAGAAAAATCTTGAGAATGCCCAAAAGATACCTACTGACAAAAATTCTTTTTAACAAGGTTTTACGCGCTTGTAAGTTGAATCAGGCCCACAACCAGGGTGGGGGAAAACCGGGCATTTGCATCCACCCCGAAGTTTTCAGGCATCATTTTAGGTTTTATAAAAAAGGTGATGTTGATCTTTGGTTTTAGTGAAAGCTCTTGAACAAACTATTGACTACATGTATTACAAACTGAGCTCCTTGTTTCTACATGTTTCGACTTTTCACAACAACAGCTTTAAATAGGATGTAGTTTATATAGCCTGCGTGTCAAGATAGCCAATTTACAGTAGATATCGAGAGCATATTGGCCAATCACCGTTTTGTTAACATTCTATCTTTTGAAAGTGCAATCCAAGTGTTGAATGGATTGGTTGCAAACGTGCGTAATCCCGCACCAGCTGTAAAAATAATCCCTGTGCGACGTGTCACACACGAAACTAGTTTCCTTAACACAATAAATTGCGATTGATTCGCTTGGTGTGGGTCATTGATGTGACTTAACTATTATTGCTGAATGATGAGTGCAAGCCTGAATCACGGCAAGAAGATAGAAGCAGAACCAGGCAGGAGACTCCTCAAACAGTCTACTGCAAAGCTAGAGCCTGTAATTGTTGTTTATGTTCATTGGTAAACATATTTTTATGTTTTTTCTCGGACTTTTTGTCATAAGAAATTTTAGATCAGTGGTTCTCAAAGTGGGTGGAACCACCCACTTGCGGGCGAGTTTGAGGGGAAAGAGGGCAATAGAACCAAAAGGGGAGATAGGGGGGGAAACAACACAAAAGGGGCAAAAACGCTCAACCACTAATCAATCGATTAGTTAACTTCAATAGCCTAATGTTATTACATCTTAGTTACTTGCAAATTTTTATTTACTATGATGGTCATTGGAGCTTGTTGTTAAAGCAATTTATCCGTTAAATTTTTACTCTGGGTCGTCTGTGTCTGACTACAGTGTGGATTATTTTCGCAAGAATCCTAAACGTAATATTAGCGTCTTGATACAATTGCTTAGTTAAGCTATTTAAAGCTTGGTGCAGGTATTTAATACTTCCATTTAATAAAATCTTTAAACTTACTACCTTGTGCGAGCTTTATCACACTTTGGGGGCGCATACGACGTGTCGAGAGTGTAAGGGGGGCGATGAAATAAAAAGTTTGGGAAACACTGTTTTAGAGGTACACGCTCATCTATCGAAATGCTGAAGGGGTACATGGCCAGAGAAAGTTTGGGAACCCCTAGCTTAGTCAAACTTACGTTTTTCATTCAACGTTGCTGTGAGCCTGTGCACATCACTATTTTTTCAGCGAAAACCTTAATTTTCCACCGGTGCAAAGTTTTTGTTGGTGATCGTGCAAGTACCTACGAAAAATACAAATGGTAATGAAAACAAACAACGCTATTGTTAACTGGAGTAATAATATTGTTTTTGACGGTTCTCAAACACAATATTTTTTTCATAAGACTAAATTGGTTCGATTGCAAAAAGCGAATTATGCAGTTGTTTTCAGTTTAGTTAGTGCAATCCGTGCCACGAAGCTCAAACTAAAACTTACTTTGACCACTTTTACAAAGATAGCGTCTCCCCAAATTAATTGCAATATGAAAGAAACGTCATTACGCCTATACGAAACAGAATGCATGATGTAGCAAAAAAAACGACATTTCATTACCAAGGTAAGTTGCAAGGACTTTTCCGTTTCGGTTTGAACGAAATGAAATAGGCTACGACTACGTAGATTTCAAACAGCAGTCTTTTGTTTAACGTGTTGTTGCGAAAGAAGTGGCAGCACTTTGCAAAAAACAAACGACTCCTGAGGACAGAATCGCTTCTGATACAAACTATTTTCACAGTATACAGACAAAAAAATTTGCTAATGCGAGCTATGAGCCGCGTTATGCCGTTGCTGAGAGACATCTGATTTTTCTGCACATTTGCAGGATGGTTCTGCAAAACAATCGGTGATTTTGTGCTTTTGTGTGTCTTGTAAGAAATATTAATTGAAGCAGTGTTGAAACGACCGCAAATGTTGTCTCCCAAGTGAAGTGCCTTATGAAAGATGATTATCAGGCATAAAAATGCTTGAGGAATGCAGTGTTTTTGAAATCAGTGTAAATTATTTCGGTTATAGAGCAAATTCGCCGTCTAACGACAAAAAAACAACCGATTTAAACGAAGCGCTATGTCAGTTCATGCGACACATGCATTTCGCCATGCGACAGAATTGGTGGGTACAGAGATATTGAGTTTTAGTCAGCATGCCCAATTTTACTTTGCAGAAAGGAGAGGGTTGTTTTGATTCAGTTGTTGAAAAAGCCAACATGAAAATGCAGACGAAAAGTCAACGGCATACAAGAGGCTTAGCTGCGCAGTTCATCGAGTTTCTGTACGCCTTAGAATATCAACATATCAACTACACAATGGAATGATATGTACTGCGTTGTTTCTTCCCTAGCATATGAAATTTTCGCAAAATGTTTTGAAACCGCCGTGAGAGATTATTTCAAAAAAATGTTTGCCCCGATACGAAAACAGCACATTATTTTTGGAAACCTCATCAGAAAATTTTTTGTAAAATTACTTAGGCAAATGCGACATGTTTTCAAGAAGTTCTCGAAAATTATGTGAAAGCACGACAAACGAATGAAAATTGAATTACAGATAAGCGAATGCTATAGCTGCAACACTCAGCACTCCTGTGGTTTATTGCAAATGAGCGAATGTAGCATCTTTGTTTTTGCCGTAATTTTTCCGGTTCTGACTCACTGATCATTCCACTGCACCACCTGATGCCCAGATACTTGCAAGGAAAACTTTGTTTCAGCAGCAATACCTAGAAACGCCCTTCTGAATGAACGACCCTTAGCATTTGAGACGGCTTTTTTCATAAGAGCTGCCGTCACGGCTTTCATCATATGCCTAAACACCAAAAAGGAGAGAGTGATCAAAGCACATTGGTGATTGGATTTGCACGTTGCTTTGTACTTCAGGTTTAAAATGTTGAAAGCTCATACTTATTTTCAAATCTGTCAAATAAATTCTGGTCCGTTTTGTAAATGCTGTTTTGCCCTGTCCGACATGGAAAGAATACTTGCAAAATTTGTAAGGCGGATTTTACGCAAACGTTTGACTTGCTTTTACCAACGTCAATTTTCTGTTATGCTACCAGAACATTTGCAAGATTGGAATGAATTAGCATAACTTTGATCTGCGAGTAAGTTCACGTTACACAGGATGGTTTCACAATTAAAATCAAAATTGTTTAATTGCGCTCCCGATAAATTTGATGGTGTGTGTTGATGGTACAGTCTATTCAGAACTGCAATACTGTATCACGCCAACGTATTCACGATGTTAGCTGTCAATTGGTTGGCGTTCACAAACTGAAAATTGGTCATTGCCGCAATCTTTTTTGCTTTAATTGGATAACTTGAATGTGGTGATAATATTATCGCATGCTATGTTTTTCCGAGCGTCAAAGCCGTATCTTGTTCTGTAACTTTAACAAAAACTTGCAATGGGTTATGCACACAGCCAAATACGCTGAAGTCGAACCAAACTAAAAAAATGTCATATTGACATACATGTAAAAACAAAAAACTGGAGCTACACATGCAGTGAAGTTCTGACTGAATCCAGTGCAGCATTTATTCCAAGCATTCAACTCACTTTTACGCAGCTTGACTAGCAGCAGTAGCCTATATTTCCAAGCCCGAACTGCTTTAAGATTGTTGATGATGCTGTTTTTACCAAACTAAAATGGAACCGATCGTTCAGAGCAAAAGCAACCTGAGCTAAATCTTTCCAAATTTTGCTAGATTACCGCAAAAAAATCATCCAAAGTCAACACAAAACAGTGAGAAGAGCAGTTTCTATGCCAATGTGTGCGGACAGAAAAGCTCAAACGAACTTTTTCCTTTGGCCACCACTTACGCCAAAGTAGCGAATAGCGGTAAGAGTGAAGTGCGATAGCTCTTGTGCGTATCGTATTTGTCATGTGATCACTTCAATCGTGTCTAACTAAAGGCGAAATAACCACAACTTTGCCTCCTGAGGCAAAATAGACATTACCAAATATTTTTGCTAATGTGCAGCTGAGTGGTTGGTTTCGGATTTGGGTTGGATATCGGAGCCCATAATTTTAAATTTTCGGACACGGATTGGATATGGAGTTTATGAAAAAACTTCGGATCCAATCCGATTGCAAAATTTCCATATCCGTACACCACTGGTGCCCTGAAAAAGGTTGAGCTCCGTCAATAGCGGAGCTTTGATGACATAACCGGAGTCGCTAAAACCGATATTTTACGTTGAGCAATCAGAACTAAGCAGTAGTAAAAATAATTGTACTGCAAAAGGTGATATTACACTACGGTAATAAAGTCTATTTTGAAGCTTGATTATTTTTGGTTATCTGAGTTTCACAACGGTTCGGGGACAAAAAATAGGTTTCAAAAGGTGTGAATGTACATAATCTTTAAACATCGCAAACTTCCATGCATTCTATGTTTGGGGGAAACGCATATTAAGTTGCAATGATACAAACTTTTTACTTCTCTTTTTTTCCTCTTTTTGCTTTTGCAACGCAACTTTTTTCCACTCCGGTTACGTCATCAAGCTTCAGCAACCAAGCTCCGCTATTTCAGAGATGAGACCGGACCCGGAGTCGACTCTGGCAGGATTCTGCGGATTTTTTTCACACCCGGAGTCAAAAATTTGTGAAAAACCGGAGCTAGATCCGGAGTCACTTTTCAATTACGGCAGCAGCAGGAGTCTGTGTGGTCATTTCTTAAGTGAAAACAAGGGTAAATTTCGGTTGGATCAATGATTGTAGCCAGAGTCTGAACAGGAGTCGGATTCTCAAACTTGAAGAATAGCCGGACCCGGATTCAAAAATTTTGGAACAGGAGCGGCGTCGGAGTCTGAAAAAGTGATTCCGACCACCTCTGCTATTTACGGAGGTCCGCCTTTTACAGGGCACCTTAATTTTTTTGTAGGATTTGCATGCACATCGAGGTCAATGGCTTAGTTTAGCACAGTCATAGTTCAGAGTTTTGTCTTGGTGTGCGGTTAAAGTACGATTAAATATTTGTAAGCAGATCATGCACGATAATGACCTGCTGGGTGGCTCTGTTTTATCGGCAAACCTTACTGACCACGGTTTGCTTGCAGGTCAAGGACTGCTGTTACAAACAATGTGAAATCGGGCGTTTCCAACCACCTGATTCAACTGCAAATCGTTCTTCAGTCATATGAGTGGTTAGTCATTGCCTTATCCAGCATGAAAAACGAAAAGATTGATTTCTGTTAACACACGGCTGAATTGAATGCGGTCTTGACTTTGGAGGGTTGTTTCTAATAATTGAGTAGTCATACGTAAAATCTAAGTGCACCATTGAAAAGATCAAGTCTTTTTCAGTATGTCTACCAAATTTCATCAAAATATTTTCATGCAGTAAGATTATATGCCATTTATGAAAAGACCACCTCTGACAAGCGTCTGCACCGATCGCCCATTGTCTGACATGTTTTTTGCCATGCTGACTGAGGTGAAATCGTGTCTTGACTTATGATGGTTGTTACTAGCAATTGGGTAACCATACGCCAAATCTGAAACCACCATTTGAAAGATGCAAGTCTTTTTATTTAGACTACCAAATTTCATCAAAATATTTTCATGCAGTAAGACTGTATGCAATTTTTAATAAGATCACTTTTACCAACTAACTGCGCATCATTGCGACAGACGCGATGTTGAACGCAATAGACGCCCTATTGCGTCCTCCTTACATAACGTGTCTTGGTCTTGCCACGTTTTCTTTGTTGATCAACGATTGCTGCTACAAATTATATGAATTCAAGTGTTTCCAACCACGTGTCTCATCCGACAAAACTTCTTCGGTCACATTGTATGATTTAGCAGCAAAAACGAAGAGTTGCTTTCTGTGAACACGAAGCTGATTTGATATGATATGATACATTTTTTTACGCAGACACAGTCCATAGTTAAAACCCAAACTTTCTGCACAACGCACATCGATAAAAACACACAGAACAAAACGTTTCACAACAGCATTGGAGGCACAATCACAGGGTTCACAGTACATTTTGCAATGGCGTTGGAGGCAGAATTACAGGGTGACAGACACATTCTTAACACTATTGATCGCTAACCCGTAACACTTTGGTGCAACACTACTGCAGAGTAGGAATTTGAAATGCGAAATGTGGTCTTTGCGTAGGTTGATTCTAATAATAATTGGGTGAAAATACGCAAAACCTGACAGAACAATGAAAGATGAAAGATTCAGCCTTCACAACAATTAAGAAATTATTCTCAAAACCACGCTTTGGTTATCTCTGCCCAATTTGGGCAAACGATTCTTCACCTTAATTTTAAAAATAGTTAGTGAACGTAGAAAGCTGGCTCTTTCAGTAGCTGCATTTTTAGACCCTCTTTCTGGCAATCCTGACGAAATGTGCTCGTATTTTTCAACGGGGATCGAAATTTTACCCAAATTGACCCATTGTTACCCGAGGTGTAACAAAATTCCTACACAAAGTTCCTTTTTAAAACCTTGACCAGTGTTGGCTAAAGAAGTTGGTGCGTGCAGGTGCATTAATAAGACACGCCAGCAACCTTTGAAGCCAGCAAAGGAGTAGCTATATCACACGGGTGCAAGCACCGAGCACTGATGATGTAGATCAGTTTGACGCGAATGGCTACTGCTCAACTCATGTTCTTCATTGACAAACACGCAGGAGAATGCATGACGCCTTTTCCATCAGAAGAAAAAAAGTGGCCAGCCAGAAAGGACCTATCCTACACCTTATTGTGTGTGCACTTTGTGGCAAAATGCAATGCATTTGATAAGGACATGAACCTTGAAGCCAAACAATCCTGTCGAACCTCTCCCCCATCAAAACAGAACAAAATGAGGTTCATAATCAATTGCCAACGATGCGGAGCACATGTCAACATGGATTCTTTTCAAGTTTTCTGAAAAGACAGTTAAAATCACCAAGGTTTGGTATAAAATAGCTAATAAAAATGTGCCAGACTTGAAGAACTTCTGGTCCATGATGGTAACTACTGACGAGGTCTTAGAAGCATGTCCTGAGTGAATTACAGCCTTTTTTGCCATGCGTACAGCCCCCTATCACCAAAAAAATAGGGAAAGGAAAATTCACACTAACCATAACGTCAGGTTGTTTCACTTGAACTCACGCTCATCATAACGTCGAGTGATTTCCGCTCGCGGTAAAACGCTAACATGCCAGTTTTAGGAAGCGCTGTGCCATTTTACAAGCTCTGGTATACGAACAGAACTAATACCGCATTCTACATCCAGGTTATGCATCATGCAGCAACTCATCGAATTCTAGAAAAGCGCAGCCGCTTTCCGCAGTTACACAGATACAATGGGAGTGAAATTTGCTTGCCGAAGCAACACAGATACAGTGGGAGTGAAAATTAGGCGCGCTGCAATTTGTAACGAAGGTTTAAAGTTCTTTTTTGACGAAATGTTTTGTCGCGCAGTTCGAGTGGGGGACCGGGTGATTGCACCCCTGCGCTATGCTGAGACAGGCTAAACGAAAAATACCGTACTTGCGCGTTCTCTTGCGTATGACTTGTTTATCATGCGCACCTGAACTCATTTGCCCTCTGGCATAAAGGCATAAAAATCTAAGAACTCGTTTATAATGCACACTGAACTTTGCGTTGGTGTTTTTGGTATACAATTTTGCACTTTATGCTCGAATAAATACGATATGTCTCACTCTCAGCTAGTTAGTGTCCTTGACGAATGACGTCAGTCAGACCAGGCGCTTAGCCAGAAATTTTGATTCGGGGGGCAAACAACAACCAAGTCTCAGCACTGAACATTCAAATGTGTAATGCCCCTTGTTTTGAAAAGATCATCCATAAACATGTATTTTTCTGGCACTTTGTTCTGAACAAATATGATAAGATTTAAGCCAGCAAATACAAAGTTTGTTTTCACTGAATTGACAAATTTGTTTTGAGGAAAGTTCCGAACTTCTACTTGAATGAAAGTCACCATTTGCTCATAAAACTTTCTTGCAAAAGCATTTTTGAAAATCGCGTTGCTGTAAGTCCAAGATCAGTACACTACAGTAGTAGCCTACTCGTATGCTATTTGCAGCCAATATTAAATTATAGTTGAGCAAGAAGTCATCGTGGCCACCATTGTGATTTCGCGTTTTGTATTTACTCGATTGAAAAAAGTGCACGCCAGCACACGTTCAAACCTGAGTAGCGACTTTGCTGCAAGACACCAACTCCGGAAGTTCAAATTGGTCTGCAAAACTTGCGCGCTTATTATGAGACATGGATCTTGTCCAATTCTTGAGCAACTGGTTAAAGTACGTATGCAATGTTTTTTGAGGTGCGTATTGTGAGGGACTGAAGCTGTCTGTAAAAATACGGTAGAAACTCGGATGACGGTTTATGCAGCTTTGAAAGATGGCGTTGCAACAAAGAACATACCAAACTTAATTCAAGGTTTTGCACCACATTTTGGAAAAAGTTTCAGTAGCGTTCCAGCTCGTAAACTGTTGATTTAATGGCTCGCGAACTTGTGGTGATTGCTGATCTTCAGTCAGCTGAGTTAGCCATTACCACCAACGATTTAACTTTAGGCTTCGATGCCACTGCACAAGATGGTGTGCACGTGAACAGTGTGCATTTGAATTAAGTAAAACTGACCAATGTTATTGCAATTGACGAACTTTATGGTGGTACGGCAGATGATTACCGGGAACATATTTGGAACGCTGTGGAAAACTTGGCATCAGTATACGCTGATTTTCACGGAAAGGACACGAAAAATTGTAGAGATGTGATCATTGGTAACATATCTAATACCTTGACAGATAGAGCGTCTGTGAACCACGCCATTGCGATGAAAGTCTGCAAGGAATGGGGAAAGAATTTCATTGAACTTAACTGCCATTTGCATCCACTAGAAACGATTTCGATGAGTTGGAGAACTGCATTAAAAAATCAACAAAATGAGAGTGGCCAATTTCATGGAGGTGATTGCCTTGCAGGCAATATTGTTGTAGCTATTAATAAACTACGCTGCAAAGACGGAAAAGGAAATCCAAAGGGATTCAGTGCTTTTCTTGCAAAAAAGCAATTACCTAAGGGTTTGCTTCCGCGGTACCGAGGAAATCGGTTGCACATTTTGTTCCACATCTGTAGCAAATTGTACGAGGACCACTCCATTTTGTTGGAAAGATAGGCTAAATCGCTGGGACAAACATGCCAAATAGGTTTCGTGTACAACAACCAGGCTGAAAATCATCTAAAGGTTTAACCCTTTGGGTCCCGGGTTTACTCCCTTTTTTGCAGAACATTGCAATCCTATAACTCGCCAGGCGATTGAGCTAGAGAGCTATTCAAACCTTTCCCGGATTCAGCAAGTCTTGTAGTCAAAATCGAAAAAAAACGTTTTTCGTTTTCGATGGGGGGATTTCTGGAGGTGACGTCACAAAGAAGGAATGTTTTGGAAATTTTGGCCACATTTGGCCGGCCCTGGGCCCCAACCAATTGACCCATTCTTTTGACTCAAAGTTTTGTTGAAAACTAGATCAAAATCCGCGTCTACAGAGCCCCTGAGTGACTTGCTGGCATATGTGTAACCAAAATTATGGGTCAAAAACCCAGTTTTTGGCCTAATTCAAAACTTTTCAGAAAAGGCATAATTTTCCCTTTCCAGGGCAAACTTTGGCCAGCCATAACTCGGCAGCAGATTGAGCTAGAGAGCTGTTCAAACCCTGTAATGACTAGTGGCGTCGTGTAGTTTAGAATAAAAAAATTTTTTGAAAATTTGGTTGGGGGGTTTTGGGCCAATGGGATCATGACAGGGGCATGTTTTTTGGTTAATTATATGACATCATCATCCGATCCCACGCGCCAATATTTTGGCTCGCAGTATTCTTGGCCAGAATACGAGTGTTTTTAGAGCCCTTGATTGAGTTTCTAGCGTTTCTGGTTCAAAAGTTAGGTCAAAAAACAGCTAATTGGTAAGGGGCTTTTCTCAATAAATTTTAATGTTTTTTGGCCCTAATCTTGGAACCAGGAACGCTAAAAGCCTATTCGGACCCTTTAAAGTCCCCTGTGTAATCAAAAAACAGCTAAACTAAAAAAAAATTATGTCATTTAAATGGCTCCTGCGGGTCTTAAAGGGAGGTCAGGCAAAAATGCTGACGTCAGCAAAAAATAGCAGAAATATCCTATCATTATATTAGCATCAAAAAAAACAGACATCCTAAACTGAAACGTTTTTTTTATTGCAAACTACATACCTTCACGAGTCTTTAGAGAGTTTGAACAGCACTCTAGCTCAATCTGACGGCAAGTTATTGCCTGGGGCGAAATGCCCCCAGAGTGGCTTTTGAGGGAGCAAATATTGGGTCAATTTTTGGTTTATGAGCCATAATTTTCGCTCCCAATATGCTAGAAAGTCTATCAAGGACTCTAAAGACGCAGATTTTGGCCTAGTTTCCAAATAAATCTTGAGCCAAAGCAATGGCCCAATGGGTTGGGGTCCAGGGCCAGGTAAAGGTGGCCAAAAAAATCAAAAACACCCCCACTTGCAGCGGTCCCCCCAGCAAGCCCCAAACCGAAAACGAAACCGTTTTTTTCCGATTTCAAGCAGAAGACTTGCTGAATCCGAGGATGGTTTTGATAGCTCTCTAGCTCAATCGCCTGGCGAGTTATAGAATTGCAAAGTTTTGCAAAAAAAGTGGAAATCCCGGGACCCAAAGGATAAAAGCAGACATATTAAAATAATTGCCAAACAACGTTATTTTTTCAGTCAACGCCACCTTTTCTTTTCGCCCCTTCTAGTGCCGCAGCCTGATTATGAGCCTGGTTGTCTTGATCGTATCGGTCAGATTGATCTGTTGGGTTGTGTTATTTAAAAAATGGTGAATACTATTGAGTCTCATTCTACACCCGGATTAAAGCTTGTCGTTGACAGACCAAAACGTTGGTCGACGTAATTTTTGGTTATAGTTTTAACTTAAGAATATTTGCTGGTTGAGCTGTTTTTTTTCTGTTCAAAAGAAGCATCTTAAACCAATGTGAATGTGAAACCGCCATTGTGGTTAACGGCATGCGACGCCGCAAACTTCTCCGGTTTTCTCTTTATTCTCCGAGGTGTACAAGCCCGATGTGCAAAGAAAAAAGCTTGCCAAGTGCCTCAGACCAGTCACGAACAGTCGGCGTGAGCAGTGAACGAAGGCTTATTGGTGGCAACCCAACGTACGGAAGCCCAGGCCGTCCACACTGCGACATGTGGAACGTGACGGTCGACGCCCAACACACCAGCAACATATTGTATCCATTGCTGGATTCCATACAGCATGCAACGCGATAAGTTTGGTCTAGTTTTTGTTCTACACCTCCTGAAAAGAGACAAAAATGCAAAATATTTATGCATATTTAGACTAAGATAGCTCACAGAATTTAGAACACCTTCATATTTTCGATCTTATTTCAACGTTAGTACTACAATTAAAAGGTACGGACGTTCAAAATCAAAGGGAAGGACTGTGGCCAACCATAAAAAAGCGACGCGACACTTTGTGACAAACAAACATGGCAATGGTACTGGTGACTGGCAGGCCTGCGGACTCAGGCGCATGGAACCAACAAATACTATATATCAGACCTCAAAATAGCTAGGTAAAAATATTTTATTCTCTTCTTGATTTCGCGATGGACCATCAAGAAATTGCAAATTTGAGAGCAATTACAGTTACGGGAGATATTTGTTCAGGCAATTTCGCGGCACAGTGTAATATAGTAACTTTTTTAATGGCTGTTTCGCATAACTCAGCTTTGAAGGTATGTGTAATTCGCAACCTTTATTCAGTTGCTCTAATCATTACTTTTTTTGGCTAGTACCTTGCACAAAGTTTCGCTTGCATCAATAATGCTGACAAGTCAAAACAGAGTTGAAATCGTGTCTTGTCTTTGATTAGAAATAACCGTTAAAGGGTTAACCGTTAAACGGTTAATTGTTCTTTCTATACATTCGGTTGAATGTCGCAACATCTGAAAACATTTCTTTTTAACTATCAAGTTTCAACAAAATTGTGGGACGCGGCGAGATCATAATATCAAAGTTTCTAGGTGGTGTCTCAACACAACGACGCAATTACCACGTTTGCACGCGACGATACGCAAAAACGAGGCAATAGGTTCTGACATCATTGTACGGTTCGGTTTACATGCGAATGGCTGTCGCGCTGGCCGAAGCCCGTTCAAAACCTTTTTTCCTTATGGGCTCTTCAGCGCGATGCAATTACCACGTTTGCGCGTCAAGCGACCATCCGCAGAAACGAAAGAATAAGTTCTGACGTCATCTTACGGTTTGGCTTGCATGCGAATGGCTGCCGCGCTGGTCGAAGCCTGTTCAATACCTTTTTTCCTCGTGGGTTCTTCAGCACAGGATTGCCATATTGGCTTTTTTAAGCCAAAAACCACAAATTTGGCTTATTTTGAAAGCGTTTGGCTTGCGAATTTTCTTTTGGCTTTTTGGCTTTTTTTATTGCTGCATGAAGCCCTTGATCAGGTTTCTCGTCGCCTTCCCTCTGCTCAGTGCCGTGGCAAGGGTAAGTGAGGCCCCCCCCGAAATTTCACGTGGGCCCCCCCATACGCTATTAGCCTATTATTATGAATTGCAGTAAAAAGTCGTAACCTCTCTGGCAGTCATTTTCTCCTCAACAATATGATTCTTTCGTATCTTTGAAAACAAGAAAAAAACTTCATTTATTTTGCTTTGTTTAAAA
>Ga0210059_1002723_pt1 | contig 27896 bp, 20 predicted proteins | sample Ectturendosymbi2_FD_188042 | JGI IMG/M metagenome (GOLD analysis project Ga0210059, IMG submission 188042) | Ecteinascidia turbinata endosymbiont from Florida, USA - Sample 2 (SPAdes) (version 2) | ecosystem: Host-associated > Tunicates > Ascidians > Unclassified | place: Key West, Florida...
TATGTTCCTCCCAGTGTTGGTCATGTGCTAACACCGTTTCTGTAATGTGCGCTGATGTATAGCTAACCACTTTTTGTGTTCTTGTGTCTGTGATATGGACCATGAGTCCGCAATAAAATATCATTATTATTATTATTATTAAATGAAGATGCTTCAGTAATGTATTTTATATATGTAAGAAAGAGCAAAGGTCCACGCACGTAACCTTGTGGCACATCACAAGATACAGACATGTAAGAAGATTTTGTTTCACCTATTTTAGTACAATGTTGTCTGTTACTTAAGTAACTACGAAATACTGTTGTAATTTGCATAGAAAATTTCATGATCACAACATCCAAACATCTTGCCCAGGTCTGGAATACCTAGTTTCTAGATATCCATGGCTAAGGTCTAAAAATTTTGAGCAGGTAATGAGATGTTTATGTATATGATTGATATACCCATCATAGTGTTGTTACAGATACGTCAGTAAAATGGTTATTGCGAAAGACATATTACCGTTCGCAGGGACCGAGTTTCATGGGGATGGCGGGACATGCACCCCAACTTTTGGACAAGGGGGCACAATATCTTTTTTCCCTCAATATTTTGTTATAAGAGATAATGTAGTTGTACATATTTCATGGTTACATTAGTGTTGAAAACCTCCAGCATAAAACCGCAATCCAATATAGAAATATGTGAAACGGCATTAAATACTTCAATGCTGTTCTTGCGAAAATCACTGTGTGTGTGTAAAACTTGAAGTTCTGATCTCAATCGAGAAAATTCAAACCGGAATTTGTACATTTCCTGCAAACATTGAAAACTTCTTTCTGAAAAACTGTTTGCAAAGTTATAAAAATGGAACTGCTTGCAATCTAGTAGTTCTTACAAACCCAATGTCCTTCACTGATTCATGGGCGTCCGCAGAAATTTTTCCAGGGAGGGGCAAAGTCGACATTTTGCTTATCTTTTTGTGGTTGTTGACGATGAAACGCAAATTTAGGTATGCAAAAAAGAAAATGTCCAATGTTACGGCAACAGTTGCATGCAGTGCTTTCCTTGTAAGAAAACTTTACATCGAGCAAATGTTTATTTTAGCGAGCATGGATATTTTAAGACTGACTTAGCAGAGTTCTAAATAAATTACAAACTTTGTAAACTTTTACTGTAAAATCTTATGAAAATACAAACAAACTACACATTTCATTCAAATATCTTCTTGTTTTCGTGCTTTTCCAATGTTTTGGAATGTTGCAAGTGCGCGAGATGTGATTTCACGGCGCAAATGGTCTGGTGGTTCTGCGCATTTGCGCACCTTTAGAGGAGCATTGGTTGCAGAAAATGCGCTTTGTTGGCAGCGATGCTTCTTTTCCACTCATGCTTCTTTACACATAGTTCAAACCACGGGTGGGCAAACTTGTTCAATGGAAGAGCAGGGCCGTCGCCAGCGGGGGGGGGCAGTGGTGCCCGGCCCCCCATTTGAAATCGGTGCCCCCACATTTCACGTTGGACCCCCGGTTCCTGCATACATCCAATAATATATTTTTAAAATGTGGCTCCCTTCTGGTTTATGGCCCCTCTTTCGGGTTTTTGGCCCCCCTGCTGCTAAATCCTGGCGACGGGGCTGTGGAAGAGTCATTTGTAAAAAATAAAAAACAACAGTGAGCCGCAAAACTAGTTTGTAGTGTCAACACAAATACGGTAAAGAATGCAAGTTTTACATTAAATGATGTACAGTAATTATCGGTATGAAGTTTTTTTTCATTTCTAGTTCCCGAAAACCTGGACAGTATGTTGTTGAAGCTGTGCGAATTAATTCTCCCAAGTGTTCATTTTTCAGGGTTGCCCGGTGGTTTGATTTTGCGAACCACATTACAGAGAAAAAAATTCACATCAATATGTTGTGCTGTGCACAGAAATGAGTTATACTGGTATTTTAAGTTTTGCATATTCAGTTTCTGGAACCTGTCGCTAAAAATTAAGTGTAGAGTGGTATTGACTGAAGATTTTTTTGATCCAGATTTTCTTGCATTTCGGTTAGTATTTTTTCTACAGCAGACAAGTTTGTAACAAACGGTTAGCCAACTGAACGGCCATCATTGATACATTAACATTGAATGGATTTACAAGGAATGCATAGCATTGTTTTAACTCTTGGAAATGGTCACATCTGGCTTGGAACTCCTCCAGCAGTCTTACAATATATTTTGGTATTCTTCCACTTTGTGGTCTGCAAATGCCTCTTCGCGAAACACCTGCTTCTCCTTCCGACATTGGGAAAATGACAAAATGCTTTTGACAATGTGCGTCTTTGAAAATTTTCTATTTTCTTCTGGCAAGAAAATTAGCCTAACTTAGCTGACTTGCGATTTAGGTTCAATGTCGTCGTTATCAAATCGCGCCGGCTCCCTGGTGGCCAGTGTTCCCTCTGAGGTGCGCAACTGCACAGAACCACCAGAGCATTTGCGCAGTGAAATCTCATTCTTGCGCACTTGTAACATTCTAAACTTGATATCGTATATATATCGCATAGCGCTTTCGATACGTTTCACTGGTTGTGTATCTACATCACGGGTCTCAAACACAAATTGCTCATAGGACCAAATTAGGATCTATAGGACTGCATTATGACGCTGACGCAACAATGGCGGTACTTGAACCTTACAAGAAACAGCCTATTTCTTGCGAAATGTATCGTGAGTTAAAGGAAAATCATTTCTAGTCTCCTCTCTACGTTCGTTTAAAAAAAACTTGTTCACTCGCTGGCGGAGCGCTTTTAAACATCGGCGAATAAACTAAAAAACTTAATGCTGATCATATGAAATTTCCCAAAACGCATCGCGGGCCGCCAGGGGCGGATGCAACCGGGGGCGATCGCCCCCCCGAAAACCTAAAAAAGTAACTTTATTCACCATTATTTTTTACAATTCGGAAAAGAGCATTCGAAATATAAGGCCGTTTTGTTGTCCATCGTTTTGCCACAGCAGTGTTATGGAGTATAAAATTCATCCCTCTTGCAGTAGCAAAGCCATTATAAGACTTGACTTCAAAATATTACTGAAATCGCCCTCTCTAATGTTACTGGCTAGATCCGGCCCACAAAATGCCCTCGGGGGCCACATGCGGCCCGCGTGTTTGAGACAAGACCCCTGATCTACATGGTTGTGAAATTACATGCGCACTGAAACAAACATTCGCTCAACGTAAAATTTTCTTACAGGGAACACTGCTGGTGACTAACTTCACAAACTTGTGTAAACACATTGATAAATGAATCACGCGTTAAATTTGAGGCGACAACTCTCTATCAATTTGAGATATTGCTATTCATCTAGAAGAGCCACACAAAAAATGTCAACGACCCGCAATTCGCCCACCATTGGCTTCAACCTACGTGCTTTACCGCTATCAGCAGTCACTGTCTCGCTGCATTACCTGCCAAGACGTCTGCACTACCTGCCAAGACGTCTGCATTCAATAGTTACATGCGGCAAAACGCCTACCACCGTAACTTGAAGTGCATCTTCGAAGATTTGTTGCCATGCTATTGTTACGCAACAAAGGCCATAGTGGAACAATTCGTTCCCTAGTTTCGCAACTTGCCTCTGCAGGCAAGGAGTGGATATGAGTGAACTGCAAGCTCATAATAACTGCATGTTATCAAAACAGTGAACCTGACTCATGGGCAGTGTGAGTGTCACATCGGCAAACGAACTGTCATTGGAAGAATTAACCCAAATATTCAGAATTAAATTCCTGATTTCACGTTTTCCAGAAATTTTTGCTTCTGTAAGACACAAGATGCGGCCCCTAAGGGTGGCATAACAATGTGCTTTTGATCCAGTAGATATCATTTATGCAGGGGTTCTCATTACTGAATCACGGACCGTTCTCGCAGAAACTATGTCTGGTTAACAGCCCCCAGTAATTGCCCGAATATTAATTATTTCTCAACGGTTCACACTATAAAACATACACACCAGTGAAGGATATAATTTTTGGTTTTATAGGTTTTATTCATCACAATAAATATGTTTAAAATAACACAAATTGGTACTCACCAATATATGATGTATCATCATGTCCAAGCACTTTTTGACATGTCACAACGCTCATATAACTCTCATATTTTAATTCTGCACCTTAGTAATTTGCGATAAGGAGACCAACAATCTATTCAGATCGGTTCCCCTATTCAAGCAATTTACTATATAAATAAATCTCACTTTCTGTTTATATCGCAAGGCATTTCTAACTGTAAATATACTCGATAAGTAGATGCATACTCAATCGGCTAACACTAAATCAAAGTCGTCATGCATTCATTTCACTGCTCGCGGGTTGCGTAGCTCGGAGCTCGGTGAAGTACTCGGTAAGGAGTAGTAATTCAGGCTGAAGTTTAAACACAATTTAAGTCTGAACAACTTGCCTGACAAAAGGATGATAGTACAATACAGTATTTGCAATTCAAACTGACAGAACTTCACTTTTCATACTCTGGTTCTCATAAAACAAACTGGCAGAACAGAACTTCTTACCTTTGAGGCTCTGCTACGTAAATACAAGTACCTGTTTCTCGACAGATGCAGAAAGTCTAACAACGTATGGTTACGTGCTTTGATGCAGTCAGACTATTTGTACTCGTCACTATTCTTTGAACACTATAATCGCATTTTACTCTGTGTATGAGTGATCGAACATTGCAGTGTCCGTTTGATCGATGGCATGACAAGCCACAATGCTTTCGCATTTTACCTAGACTAGTCCAATTTAGGAATTAGCGCCCTACTTCGCAGTAGTGCTGTAACAATTGTTATGTGTTATCTAATAATAGTGTTAAGAATGTGTCTGTAACCCTATGGTTCTGTCTTCAATGCAGTTGCAAAAATGTCTGTAACCCTGTGATTCCACCGGCTTCAATGCCTTGTACTACGTTCTGTTTTGTCTGTTTTTATCAACCTGCGTTCTGCAGAGTGTGTGTGTTCAAACTATGGACTTCGTGTCTGCTCACAAACGAATAAATTAAAATTAAATTCGTTCTTATAGTCTGAATTTCATAGAATAGCCTGACAGAACTTTCTTCGGACAAGCCACTTTCTGTAATTTAAACTGACAGGGATCAACCCGGACAAGCCAGTTTTTCCTGATCGTTATTAATCCTTTTAACGACTTAACCGCGGCCACCTGACCTGACGGCAGGACGAATCTTTAAAAGACTGAATTTCCGTTCAGATGGAGCAGTTTTTATACCCTTAGTTCGTCTTGTGACTTGTTAACGCCCCTTTACTTCAGGTGTTCTAATTGGTTATTGCTTATTGAATCACTTGGTGATTGGCTGATTTCAAATGCTTCCAGAACCTTCAGGTGCTTGTCGGTGCTTGGGGTTTCCCCTTCTATTCCGTCATCGTTTCCTAGTCGTGATCAGCCTCCTGTGATTTCTGCTGCTTGTCTTGTGACTTCTGCTGACGTTTTAATGACGTTGTCACTGGGGTGACTTGAGGTTAGTGTTCTAGGATAGCCGTTTTCAGTCAGGTCAGCTGACTTAATAATCAGTTTTGATTGGCTGTAATCTTTTTGAATTTGTTCTGGCTGTCTCAGACTTGAGGATATTTCAGCAAGTTTGTTTTCTGTTCAGTAATAAGTTGTTACAGGCTATGCTTCAACTGTAGAAGAATGGTGTCCATTATTTCAAAGAATAATGCTCTGCATTGGACTTCTGGTTGCAAACTGAACCTTACTTTTCTGCAAGAGGGCATACCACATCTTTCTGTAACATTTTTCCGAATATCACTGAACTTATTAGTTTTGATTCCTTCAAGTTTTTTCATACTTGTTTCAATTTCTTTGGCACAAAACAAAATGTCCATGGATTTTGACTGCAGAATATTGTAAAGATTCTGTGTAAATGGTAAAACTAAACCATAAATTTGTAGCAATATATTGAAATCAAAGCTGGAGAGAGTCAATAAAAATCCTTGAGCTTCATTTATTGACTTCTGATCAAAAATTTGGGGAGTTTCCACATATGCTCAAAAAGCTGCAATAGATCTTTCAAGTTATGTTGAACAGTTTCTACTAATCGTGCAGAATAGCTCAACCTAGTTGGAGCAAGTTTTGGAAACTTTGCCTTAACAACATCATCCAACAAAGACATTCTTTTTGATGATGTTGTAAAAAAACAGGACAAACCACCCAAGGTAGAAAAAAACACATTACACTTTGCAATTGAAGAAGCAGCTTGGCTTAGCACAAGATTAAGTCTGTGCGCGTAACAATGAATAAAAATTGCGTCTGGCGCATCTTCTTTAACTTTTGCCTGGACACCATTAAATTCACCAGACATAACAGCAGCACCATATGTTTGGGCAATTAATTTATTTGGACAATCAAATTCTTTCAACTCTTTAACAACCAAGTCTGAAATAGCAGCAGCACTGCGATCTTTACTTACATCAGAAAATCTGACAAAACTTTCACAGACTGCTCCATTTGAATTGACATAACGTATGACTGTGGGCAACTGAGAGTAACAACTAACATCAGATGTTTCACCCAATAATACTGAGACATACATACATTTTTGGAGTTCTGTTTTTATTTGAGCAAGGATAACACTGCCAACAGAATTAACGGGGTCATTTTGAGTAACAGGTGACAAACCTTTGAAAACAGCAGCACTTTCCAGATGAGTCTGCATCTTTTCATCAAACTCGGATAAAAAATATGCCAATTCGATGTAGTTTCCTCTATTACTTGAATTTTCACTTTATTCATGTCCACGAAAAGGAATTTCGTGACCACCCAAGAAGCAAGTTGCACGAATAAGGCTTTTCAAAATTTCTCTATTACGATTAACTTGTTGATTGTGTTTTGTGATTGCAATACTTTTTTGATTATCCAACAACACATTAATCCTGGTTTGACCAAATGTGTTGTGAGCTATAAAAGCTGTCAAATGTGAAGCAGTCTTATCATGACGTTCTACTGCTTCCATATAACCAGCTGTACTTGTCACACAGTTTTCGATTAAATTTCTTTAAAAAAATGTTGTTTTGTATTACAAGCTTCAACTCTGGTGTTGGCCTCCTTGCATCGAGTACACTTCTGTTCATAAGATAATGAACTTAAATTTGTTGCCTTCAGTCTAATTATTACATCATCTTCAACAGCTACTACTTCTCCCATCATAACTCCAACCTTGTTCTAATCTAACACAATTGCAAATGAAAACGCAAACTGTACAAAGGCCTGATACTCTCCTTTGCAGTCTGCATCACTACTACAACGCAAGCCTACTGCAGGCCATGTGACTAGGCTAAGTGTACCGGTCGATTGCTTCAGGCGAAGCGAAAGCAAAACTGAAAATTTCATGCGTTGATTCCTGTAGCAATTTTGCAGTGTTTACGAAAAGTAAATTAGCCGTTACTGAATTCCTAAAAATTTTGTTGATAAACAAACATTTTTTAATATAATAAATTTCACACTGCAACAAACTAGCAACAAAAGCTTGTCAGCTCTGTACGTTTTGCATATTTCTACCAAAAACTTATTTATTTTCAAAATATTTGTTCGGAAACACGTATTCAATCGCAAATTTTGAATGCCTGCTTCCCATTCCGCATGTGTGTTTACCCAATTTTTTTGCAGAAAACAAACTCGACTGAAAGGCTCTTTTATGGAAATGAACTCAATGCAGATTTAAGAAAAATTTTTATTTTTGCTCCTACCTATGAATGAAAATTAATTTAAAGTTTTGAAGTAATTATGTTTTGTCTACTGAAAGTAAGGCGTGCAGTGCATGCCTTGCATTCATGAATGCTACGCCCCTGAAGGCCGACTTGTAATAGCACAAGCTTCGTCTGAAGTTGTGGTTGTCATTTAGCTGTTTATTAGACTCCCATCGTGGGGCTTGAGTTTCGCGTCCAAGTGTAAGAAGAACATTCTGCTTCAATTCAAACCAGGTCGGTAATACGTTTCATACATAGTTTTTCTGATCAACGGATATCAAACACATTGTCCAAACACTATTGCGCCGTTTGCTTCAGTTAGGCCAGAGCCGCGTGAAAGGCTGTTGGACCCCCAAAAAAAATCCCGACGGGGCCCTTTAATATCAGCAAGCATTTAAGCAGATGCGTGCTTTTTCGAACCAGTTGCGAATTAGTCCCTTGAGCAGCGCTATTTCAAAACCTAACCAAGCTAAACTAATAATGTACAACTTCGGAGAAAATAACTTTAATGAACTGCCAATGCAAAATAAGTGAAAACTAACTTTATCACTTGTTATTTGTTATCATCAATAAAGCGAAACAAATATATCTTCTTGTGATGTGATAGGAAATTATTTATGATGTAAATCACCTGTTTGATGTAGTTGCCGTACTTGCATCAACTACAGTGCACGACAGGGGTGTGCAACAGTGTCGTAGCCAGCCCAAAAATTGGGAGGGGCAAAATGGTTGATATTAGGCGAATAGCACTATTTTATTTATAAAAACGCCTCTCAAAGCACAAAATGACTATATTTTCTGAAAATTTTGGGGAGGGGGCATGGCCCCTTTTTCCCCCCTGGCTACGCCTATGGTGTGCAACCTGCGGCCCGCGGGCCAAATGCAATACAACAAAGCGGATTTTTATGCCGGTCACAAGTACTAGACAGCCTGTGTGAAACGAAGGCGCGGCCCGCGGTCTAATCTGTTTAATTGCGTTTCAGTTATAAAGGTTGCACACCCCTGGTATACGACAATATGTGAAACCGACAGTCTCATTACTGCTTGTGATTTGCATCCCGACGATCACAGAGCACTTGGTAGTCGCAGAACCGTCGGCAGAAAGTTTCCAATAGGGAGCTTTGCGGTTCTGCGGGGGGGATTGACATTGTAAAAATTGACAAAAACCCCACTGATTTATAGTGTTTCACGTTTCAATTTGGGGGAGCTAAGCCCACTAAAGCTCCCCCGTGTCGACGAGACTGGGTAGTCGCTGTACAGCCTCATCATTTTAATAGCCAGTCTCAATGTAATCAACTTGGTGCTTTCACCAAAAGCTGATAGGTGGAAGCAGTGCGTGGAACTAACTGCTTCCCAACACTCTCTCTGCCTTCACTTCTAATAAGAACGAATTTATTGGAATCTGACACTATCGATCTTCATCATGACATATAGCAAGTGAGATTAAATCTGAAGAGGCTTTTTAAGATCGAGCAAGCGAGCGTTAAACTTATCGAGATTATCCCCGTTTTTTCTGGTCGAAACTTTAAATTAGACTATCTTAACACAGTCTGCACAGACATATATAATAAACTGACACAACAGCCTTCCTTCATTTAAACTTTACATAACCTGTCTTCAAGCAGCTTCACGAAAACGTTTTTAACGTTGAACTAGAAACCTAGTCTCTCTATCTATGTACGCATCTACAAGGCGATTGCACAACACTCCACAGCACATTCATTATGATGTAAATTTCCCCGAGAATTTCAACGCACAAGGGCGAAGCCAGCGAAGTTAAGTGGTGAAGGTCAAGACTTTATTAACAATTGGCCTTGTTCTGACGTAACCACAACTTTACAAAAACTGCTATAGTGTCCGAACGTCCGCAATTCTTTTTCTAAATTAACGAATCATGATATTACATGCTTAATCTACCGGCTCTGCATTGAGGGCAAAAACCAGAAGAGTAGAAGTCCAGGGTACAGAGACGGCTCTAACTTACTAATACGATATATTGTGGGGCCCCTACGAATGGACGGGGGCCCCCGACCGGGGGGTATGGGACTGCCTTGCCACGACACTGAGTTAGGCCTAGGGTAAAATATTTTTTGTAGATATAAGAGATTGCTTGGGACACCAATAGTGTCCTCACTTACGTGTAGCCTGTGAAAAACGAGGCCTATCTTTTGGGACCCGCTTCAAACGTTTTCTGAATTAATGATATAAAACGCTTTCAAACATTCCCTTAAAGATCGCATAGTTCAACCAACAAAAATAACCATTTTCTAGGCATCCACTTTTCTGTGGCCTCCAACGATTGTAGCAGGCAACATTGGAAATTTAAACAAGGGAATGCTTCTTCACGCCCCCCTATTTGACTGGCCCCCCAAACGCTTGACCTGGACCGCCACTGCCCCGAAATATATCATTTCCATAATTTGCCACCCACTTTTCCAATCCTACTAAATGGTCGTGCCACGGTTAAGTGAAGATGGTGACGTCGTCGGAACATAAACAATCATATTATATTTGTGTGATATGCGCAAAAAAGTTTGTCTCCCAAAATTTTCTAGCAAACTCGATCCCTGGCTGTTCGGAAATTACACTGTTGTGTGTTTAAACGAGTATACTCTTTAACATAAGTTTTTCAAACACTTTGAGAGAACATAATTTTGTCTGTAGTCTGATAAGAATTGTTGATTTCGAATTTTAATAACTGGCGTAAAGCAATTTTGAGATATTAGGGGAAACACCTACATCTCATCAGTGACAACAGTATTGGCAAGCTTGAGTAATTTGGTTGGAATGTCATAGGATTGACAGCTAATTTTCATTTTTCTAATAACACGAGTTACCTCATTTGCATCAGTGGAAGCTGGAAATATAGTCTGAAATTCTGATTCAAAAAATATTTGCATGTGATTAGGGCGTTCACTATTTTCGCAGATGGTTGTTTGGCCTACATTGGAGAATACATTCAACTCTTCACATTTAGTCTTGTAATTTGGTCCAATATTTTGAGAAGACTGTGTTATGGAATGAGAGTTATTTTTCAGTGTTACGAGTGAGCTGCAAGCACGTTTTCTTAGCAATGCTACTGTATTTCTTAAACACAGGGGTGTCGTGGGGCGGGAACGCGTGCGTTCCCACACGTTTTGTATGAAGCTGTTTCAAAATGCCAATTCTTTGAATGCGTTCCCACACCCTTATTATTAGCACTACATCCCTTCTTATACATAGATTGAAAGTAGTTTTGTTTGGATGTGTCAATTTGTGATAGATTTTGTATTGTTCAATTAGCCTACGCAGATTACTACTTTTAATTTTTTTTCTTTTTTTTTCTCTTCTTGGTTCCAATTGACTTTAAAATGTCTTTGGTGAGGCAAGGTTTTTGAAATGCGCCTTTTCATTTTTTTATACGAAGTGATATGGTGCATGATGGTCCAGTGTAGGACTAAAATTTTTTGATGAATTCATTTATGTATGGTACAGTAGTTCACGATTGAATTTTTTTAGCCATCTGATTGTGGGTCTATTGATTTTGTCATTTTGTTTTTATTGAATGAAAATGGGAAGTTTATTAAGCAAGTAGATGGTCAGAGATGTCAAAAAGAGCTGTGCCAACACCACTGATTCTGTTCATTAACGATACTCGTGCAGATGTGGTCAAGCAAAGAAAGCACAGGACTGAAAATGTAATTACTTCACTGATCAAGGAAAAAACAGCGCAGACAATTATCGTTTTCAGTCATCGCATTGTTTGAACAATATTTCACTAAATCCAAGTTCATATCACCTCCAATTACGTAACCACGAATGTTGTTTTGTAATAATGAGAAGATTTGATAGGTATTTTTGAAAGTCTGAATGTTTTGACTTGGATGTCTATAGCTGACATCAATAATGCCTTTCTTAATTGTGATTTTGATTCAATAAATACGCTTTCTTAGTATCGACTAATTTCATATGTAAAAAAATGTTGAATTGAATGTAGAGACTAGAGTCCTGCGCGGGGTGGGTTAACCCAGGCGGGTTGCGGGTACCCGCGTCTACTGGGCGGGAACTCGCAAAGTTATGCGTGCGCGGGATAAAAATTTTCTGTGCAGGTTACTCAATGTTGATTCAATCATAGGTATGGCAGGCAAATTTTTGGGGGGTGCGAAGGATTTTTGCCCCAATTTCCCCAAACCTGCCCAAAAAATTTTTGGGCCACTTTTTGTGCGAATATTTTCTCATGCAAACCGTATTGGGTGCCATTTTTTCATATCAAAGCACGTTGGGCGCCATATTTTTCAAATCAAAAAACGTTGGGCGCCATTTTTGCTCGTATTTTGAAAGAGTTTGCCCAGAATTTTCAGGATTTTGTGAAGATTTTCATAGATTTTGCCCAGCTTTTCGCCAAATCAAAACTTTCGGGAATGCGCTTGCACCCCCGCCTCCTACACCACTGGATTCAATGCATGTGAAAGAGACACAAGCAAAAAATTAATGCTACAGAGAGCTTGCGGTACAAAGATGTAGAGCAGCTATGCCAATCGAAACGCCTTACTAGGCCAAAAATTATGTCACTATCTTTGTGATGGCCGCACAGCAAACCAAAATTTAGTTTGAAGCTACTGAGAGCATTTGAATACTAGCTGCAATGGTAGCGACTGTATGGTACTTTTCTGTGATGCCATAGGCAGAACAAGGGTAATTAGAAATCAGTTAATTGCAGAGGAACACATGAGTAGAAATCAGTTTTGAAACCAGGCGTGATTGAACAAGTGGAAATCTACCAGTGCGTGGTTCATCATAAACCGCCACTAAAGACCATTGCATCAAAATGTCGAATTTGAGATTACAAAAATAGAGTCAGTCTGTCGTTGTAATGTACATACACATTAACCAAAAGCCTACTGGCCGCAGGCGGACCTCGGGTTTGACATAACTGATGTAGAGACATTCTCCAGTGTTCGCGAGACAATAAATTGGAGTTTCCTGGTCTCGGTGATCTTGCGGGAAATACGTTTTGCGTGATGGCAACCAGCGCTGCGAAAGAGTGTTTAGTATCGATGATCGTGTTGTGAATAGCAGAAAAGCAAATTTAAGAGTTCCTCAGTGAACTACATACTCTTTTTCAACAGTGCTCTGAGAGAGAAGCGCTGAAGTTTGACTAGGTTTCACATTTTTACCTCATAGTGCTTTTCCAAGACCTTCGATTGTCTCTGAAATGAACCACTGAATAAATTGCCACTAGCGATGAAAAACGTTGCATGAGTTTCTAGTGGTTTTCAGACACACAGTGACAGGTACAAGTGTGGGATGGAAACAGTGCGGGGTGGGCGGGGCAAGAATTCTCAAATTCCTGCGGGTGCAGGGCGGGTTTATTTTGCGAGTGTGGGGCAGAAGCGGACAAAAAATTTCAACCATCGCAGGACTCTAGTAGAGACCTACACCACGTGCATTAGTTGAAGGATTATTATATATAAAGTGTAACCGGAAATTTCAATGTTGCAGAAATAGTATAAGTCCCGTTCATCGAGTGCTATGTCAACGAAATTCGTTGAGGTTTCTGTGTTCAATATCAACAAACAGAAGCTTACGCGCTACGCACTGTAATGCAAAACAATGACAGAAAAAAAAAGAACACCGCACACAATAAAATAGTGTTCTTGAACGGATCTCAGCGCACCTTTGACGGTAATACCGCAAGCAAAACTTCATGTTCAAGATGTAATAGCTTACCGAAAGGACAGGATATTGCCAAGACTCACACTGCAGTGAAACAGTTCTCTCGGAAATTATTTTATTGCCGCCGCGTTCTCACCTTTCCCGACAGCTGACCATGACGCATGCAGCTTTATCTCTCGGAACTGAAGCACCAGCGAAGGACGTGCATGACTGTTTGGCGGTACCACTTTTAGTTTGAATTTATGACCAGATCCGTAAGCCGCTTCGCCAATAATCTTAGCCAAGTGAGAAACAAACCATCTGCTGCACTGACTGTTCCTGCGCACGTCGGAAGCTTGACTGGGGAAGCGATATATTCAGACTTCAATAGGCAGCCGACATTCATCAAGCTTTGACAATGTCAGTACTTGTGCTTTGGTCGACCGCCGAAGTAGAGCCGATCGTCATAATGGGGCATCATTACTACCGCTTCAGGATGTATTCCATATTTGAATTTACAGTGAAACTTTTTCTTCCACCACATTGGAGTCCGCACTGGCAGATGTGGATTTGCTTTTCGCATCAGCTGCCACTTCCTCCTCACTAAGCCGTTGTGCATACGCCTGGATTTTATGGCTTTCTCCGCTCTCCGCCTGTGAATAAAACCACACAGTTTGTAAACTGGTGAGACACCGGAAGAATCGATCACAGACACAGATGTCATCACGCATCAAGTTATTAAATGACTGCTGACAAAAAATACTGGAACAGTTAAAGCATACAGATATGCTTACAAGTGGTGACTCGTGTTGGTGGCGTTGTTGGAAACGCCACCTCAGTTGTCGGAAAATCATTGTCCTTCAATGATCTGATGAGCAACCTCCCAGTGGCTGCTGCACAATACTGCTTTGCTGTTCCTATTGGCATAGGTATCAATGCTGTGTACACTCACGAGTGATAAACACTCAGCGAAATTAAGTTTTTATCACAAAGCAGTTGAAGAAAGGAATGGCACAAGCAGAATTCTAATGCCCGATTGTCTGCGACACTTGGGGTTGACAGTTTCCAGGTGTTACTCGTGGGACAATAAAGCAAAGGCATCACGCTAAGCACATGAGACAGGTAACGTACAGATGCCATTCTTCCAATTTTGGCTGAAAGTAAGCCATCTCCACTGGTCGATCTCCCCGTTGAACTTCCTGTAATTCTTTGGGAATGAGATGTTCTTTGTACTCGTACCAGTACGTGCCTCCCAAAGGGTTTTTTCTCCATTCACCTGGAAAATCAGTGCAATTTACAAACTGCACGTTACAGCGTGACAGTAAGAGTCACAAGCAGACAACTACTGGTTTAGTCACTTCATTATTGATCACGATACCGCAGTATGCGTCACAATTTGAATCGTGATGAAATTTCAAACATCGAAAAAACTTGCGGAGGCACCTATCGTCGAACATTGAAACGATGTTTCATACACTACTACGGTCTATATCTGCTTTGCAGTCGTGGGCTCTTCTTATGCACTCTTGCTGTGGGTTTGGCGAAGATCTGACTTCTTTCCTCTCAGATCATTGTAACTTGGAGCAAGACATCTTGCGCCTATCTCACCAAACCCGTAGCTCACAAGCGAACGTGGACATAATCGCACTTAGCGACCATTGCTTATCGCATTGTACCGGACTGCGTCTAAAGGCGGCTTCACACAGAACCCAGTTACGGCTTACGATCCGGCTTATGGGCAACGGCAGTCTTCCAACATGCAGCAAGAACACCATTACCGACAACACCGGCTTACTAAAAACAACTAAGTAAGCCGGTCAAAACCGAGAAAATTCACCCGGATACGGCCAACGGAGCTGGTGTGAAGACTGCCGTTGGCCATAAGCCGGAACGTAAGCCGTAACCGGATTCTGTGTGAAGCCGTCTTAACACTGTTTCATGTAATGGTTTGGTTCACTAGTGTGGTAAAACCTTACACTGTCACTAATGTAAGCACGTCGATTGGAGGGTTATCTTAATGATTACGGCGATGACAACACGTAGTTTTGACGCATACCGATAAAAACTGCTCGGGAAAGGAGTTGCTTTCCTGGTCCACTGGCGTTTTAACGCGCAGCAGAGTGCTCCAACCATTAAAATAATGAGCGTGTGGATCTTTGTGAGATGGTGCCCCTTCAGATATCGTGAAGGGAGAGTTTAACATGATCTACAGTCTTCGACGAAGCGATTGGACTTTCGGTCTATCGCCAATAACACTTTTAGTTTTTACTGCAGACAAAAAAAAACAATGCTAGCAACAACAAAACTCACATTACCTCCGTGTTCCGTTGGGCGGCCATGAACCAAAAAATTCTGGGCCTTATCTCTTTCCATGATTACATCTCTCAAATTGCTCATTGACTCTGCCACCTGATACAAAAGGAGATATTGCCAACTTCAGAACCCGGGCGCATCATTGTGTTGAAAAAAGCCGTTAAAATACGCGTCTTTTGATTGATGCATGAAATCTTTCAGCCATTTAATCAAATTAAGCCGGTTATGTGTTTCCGATTACATGTTCCGCAGCAGGGGAGTCGGTTGCAAATGACTGTAACAAACTGAACTTTGACTACGTAATTGCCACTTACTAAAATTGAAATACATACTGTATTTCAAAGGTCATATAACTGTAATTGAGCTTGATGTAACTTACGCAATAGAGAATGGCAGTACAATTTTATGTAATTTAATGCATAACATGATACTTGATTATATCACGGTTTGAGAATGCTATCTGCAGACTCTAAAGGTCAGTGGTTCTTAACCGGTGAGAAATTTTATCCATGCAGTGGGAAAACTGTTTTAGGTTTTACTCCAATTTCTAAGGAAGTAAATCTGATTATTCAGTCAGAAAATTATTTTTTTAACCAACACCTACTCGTCAACTAGAGATAGACCGCGGCCGACATAATCGGCCGATATTTGGGTTTTACCAATATATCGGTATCGGCCAAAACGGCCGATTCTATCGACGTCGGTAGGTGTTGACAAAACGCTGTTATATTCCTCACCCATGCAGACAACTTGCGCAAGAAAGCACAACGAAGCAAGTCAAGACAGTTATCTTGCAGCAACGCTAGCAGGTGCGTTTTCATAAATAAGCAGAAAAGATGAACCACGGAGCACGTGTCGGCCGTCGCAGCCGAAACAGATGCATCATCATTAATCAGATTAATTAAAAATCATGGCAAAATATTGAAATTGCTGCAATTTGAAAAATTTTAGCTCATAAATCCTGATTTTTGAAGTTTTTGAAAAAAGGTAAGGCATAGAATACATTATATCTTTGATAATGAAGCAGAAAACAAGATTTAAAAAGTTTGGAAATATCGGTATCGGCCCCAAAAAGCCATATCAGTCGATCTCTATTGTCAACTACTACATTTATTGTAATTATTACGTTTTCAGCCTTGAACAATATTTTAAAAAGTCATAATCGAATAACAACCGTTGTCGTTAGAGGTAGCCACCGTAGGTAAAGATAGGCAGTTAGGTTAACAAGGAGCTGAGCAAAAAGGTTTCCAACGTTCAATGTTTCGCGGTGAAACATGCCAGCCTAATTTTTGACGAATCATATTAATTTTCTCAGACATCTAGTGTGGTGCAAAATGTCAATGGTGAAGGTTTCTTCGTCGTTTGAGCGAGTTGTTACTGTCCACTGCTAGGCCGCACTAGATCTTGGGGCAGGTGTTGAGCAATCATTCGATTGTCTCATCGTCCAGAACCGTCAGGCAGTGCAGTCGATGGGTTAGACATTGGAGGACAACATGGTCGACGGGGGCTAATGAGCGAAAATACAAGGAAGAATACATCAATTATGACTTTACTTGATTCCAGAAAGATGGAGAGGATATCCCGCAAGGGTGTGTTGTGCATGAAAACGCTAGCTAACAGCTGTATGAAACCATTTCAGCTCAAGCAGCATTTGAACAGTGCTCATATGGACCAAGCTAGAAAGTTGATCAAACAATTTCAGTCTAAAGAAGGTTGTCTCAAATGTGTCAGGCTGGATGCAAGAAGTGCATTTAACCAAGCATATTTTTCCATACCTGGTTGCATTTCGCATTGCGAAAGGGAAGAAGTCTCATACTATTGCAGAAACACTTGTGAAATCATGCCTCCTGGATTGTGCTAAAATAGTTCTGTTATTAAGGCCAAAGCTCGCAACAAACTAGAATTGGAGAATGTCTTACGCTGCGCGCTTTCTGCCATTAGTTAACGCATCGAGGTGCTAAAAAAGAGACAGGAATCGCAAAATTTACATTAAAATGAGCACTTTACTTTTGTTTCATGTGATATGATGCAAATGAGTGAAATCCTTTTAGTTGTCATATCTATTATGCTAAGCCTAGACACCGCAGAGCTAATATAGCCACTACTGGCTAAATAGCGTTCTGTAAAATATCGTCACCAAAAATATCAGGTGGGAAATTCGAACTTCCTGATTGGCCTTTGTGGTAAACTACACCGCGAAGGTTAAGAATTGCTGCTATAGGTCTTAAGTACGTTTTTCCAAGTACAGGAAAAATGTAGAACTACTTCGAATATCGTTTGTAACGTTAGAGAATTCCATAAAAAGCACCTGCAATACAAAATCTGAAATGGCACAAAAGTTCAAAGGAAAAGCTTGTTTGCGTAGGGTAGGGCCATGATTATAAAATTTTGGATCACTCTACAGTTTCCAGAGCTTCTTTCCGCCGACAAGGCTAACACCGATGTTGAGTTTTTGGCCAAAGATCTCTGATTTTATTACTGAAAATCGATTGGTACTGCACTATTTGCAGAAAGGCAATTATTGTTTTGCATCGATGCTAGTTCGAAGCTTTAACCAATAGTTTTGATTGAAAGTGAGGGTTAAATTAAGGTTGATTCGTGTGTTACCACGCAAGGCGAAAACGCTTCTTTATTAAGCGCTAGGGAAGAGCAGGGACAGTTTAAGCTATGAAGTAAAGAACATCCCAGCCCCTGAAAGAACAGAAAATATTTGCTTTCTTGGAGCAGTCGTCTGAAAAATCAAACAAAAACGGATAGAAATAGAAAGTTGCTAATGAACATTGGCTTTCATTTCGAAACTGGAAGTGAAAATATGACATGATTCGCTATACTGAAAAGAAAATTAAAGAGTACCATTATTTAGACGAGATCAAAAGCGTAGGATTATTGATTGCAGACTTTTTTTACTGCAATTTGCATCACCTAGGAAATTTGTTTGTGTTTATACCACGCTTATCAACATGTAGCAGGGTTGTTGTAAAAAAACGACCCAAAAAAACACCCGTTTTTTTTCAAAAAAAGCCCACTTAAAAAAAAAACAATAAAACCCACCAAAAAACCCACTCTTCGATTTTCCTTCAAAAAATCTACTAAGAAGTAAAAAATAAGCAGGACACCTAAATAGTTATCTGTAATTTTTATTAATCAAACAAAGCGAACAGCAATGAAATTTAAAGGGCTTGAAGAAAAGAGAAGAATAAATCGAATAGTTTGAGTAAATTCTATTGGTTATCTTCTTCAGCTCTGCACAATCGGTATATTTTAAGCAATTTTTCTGCCTTCTCTGCATCTAAACTTTTTCTGATTTGGAACATATAAAAGCATATAATGAAAAAATGCACTCTATAGCTGCTGAACTTGCAGAGCATGCACATTAACATGACGTGAAACTGCAGAGTTTGTGTGGGAGTGGTTTTTCGGTTTGTACGTCATCCTCTGTGTTTGCTGTGCGCATGCTTGCCAAGCCTTACCACTTAGGAGTGAACGGATCAACAACACATTGCGAAATCAAAGATGGGGTACATTTCTTTAGCCTCAATTTTGAATGCCATAATAGGTATAACAAGTTATTACTGTGTAATTCTGAAAATAGTGATATTGCGTGATGGAATAAAAACAATTAAGAATGGGGTTTTATTGTATTCTTTAAGAAAAGAACAAAATCTTGTTTCTTTTTTAAAAAAAACAGGTGAGTTGTTTTTTTTTTAAAAAAAACAGGTTTTTCTTAACCCTGACATGCAGTGAAAATTTATACAAAGCTTTGTCTTTTTTCTGAAAAAATCGAAAGCAGTGCATTAAATTGTCCCAAAATGCTGTCCAGGATTTTCATTCTGACAAATTTAATGCTGAAACTATGTGTCCATCATTTTTTTGCAGTTTTCGGATAAACCACAAAGTTAATTTGAATTCTTCCCAGGTATTTCACAATACTTACCAATTCCATTTTTTAATTCAATATTCTTTCTAACACATTTCCAGTCATAGGAGCCAAAGCAATGCTGGAATTGCAACTTGTGTTTTTTACATAGTATTGTTGTATGGTTTTACATAGTACTGTTGCACATAAGAGGTGAGCATTGCACATAGGTGATTTGTACAGGTATGATGAAATAAGTGCACATTTCACCTTTTCTAGTCTATCTGGACCAGGCATGGGTTCATCATGTTGTCTGCAATGAAGGTCCAGTGTCTGGAGCATGTTTCTCTCTTTTAGTAAAACAAACCTGAAAGAAACACAACTAACGATTGCAAAAAAAGTCCAAAACCATGTTTGTATTTTTCACAAACAGAATCCCCTGAAAAATTATGAACACAGTAAAAAACTGCAGCAAGCACCATGTGATGTTCTACATGGTGCACTGGCACAGCATCATCATACTGCATTCCCAGCTACCTGTAATTTTAATCTAAGCTATTTACTGCTGGCAGTGGTGATGGGAACACTAATAATGATCATTTTACAACTAAACACAGGAATGTACAATGCATTGAGCACACACCACTGAAGGTGGTGAAGAAAGGCTAGGTTTGATTCCCAGTTGGGTCATACTGAAGAAAAATAGCATTTGCAATAGTGTTTCCAATTCAAGACAAAGTTTCAAACCTCAGGTTTTGCGTACCTGAGAGAAAATCCTGCACTTTTTCAGGTTGAGAAAAATGCATATTTGAATGATAATAAAGTGAATATTATTTTGAAATTGCTACATTTAGCAATAACTAGCAATCCATTTTCAGATGGCAAAATAACCATATGTTCTTCAAAGTCAACCACTAGCCACCACCCAATCAATACAGCCGACTGTGGACTATTACAAAATTTAGTAAATTGTTAATAATAATCTAATATGTGAAGCAAAGCTGAAGTTCAAATAACAAAAATGCACATCAAGTTAACCACTAATATTATAACATAAACTGCAAATTATGTTCAACAAAAGATTACAAAGACAAAGAAAATACAAAAGCCTATTTTTGCAACCTCTCTGGTGCTGTTGTGTTGATTGTGTGATTCACCACCAACAGGATGAGCGCGAAGAACAAAAATATATATACGTTGCGCAAGCAAGCAATAATAAGAGAGATTGCGACGCATGATCTCTATTGTTGCTTGCTGCCACGGTGCAAAGCTTTGCCCACATGTTGCTTGGGATTTCCGATCGCAACACAATCAAGGTTTTCATGCTACAGCACTGTTTTCCACTCATTTTTATAGCACTGATACAAGAAAACCAAAATATGACTTTAAAAATTTTTTGAAAACATGCTGTTGTAATGAAATGGAACATTTATTGGTGAAACAGTGAGTAATAGCATATGGCTAAGCCAAACCCTTTGCCTTTTTGAATCCAATCAGTTTTCCGGATTTTTCCAAAAAATCCAGGTTGGTGAATTTCACAACCTGGTTTTCCTGTAGTAGGAAATAGCAAATTGCTGGGTTTCTGGTTCAGGAAAACCTGGGTAATAAACACTAAGTTGTGGCCTGCGCAGTCTCATGCTTGGTGCTAATGGGAAGATGCGAGGAAATGGTTCAGTCATGATGGTGAAATTGACTTGTCACTAATGCAGTTTTCACTGAGAAAGTAGCAAGCCAGCAGAGATGGGCACTGCTTGCAACTTGTGACACTCCAGATGGAGTACGAAGCAAATTTAATGAAACTGAACCAAACATGGGATAAAATAAATCATATATACCCCATACATTTTTATTAAATTGCTTTAATACATGTGAATGAAATAGATTAATACCTTTCCAATATCTACAACATTCATTCCAGAAAATTGAAGAACTTCTCTTTTTATATTTTACCTCAAATTTGTAGATATGCAAAAGATACATGTATGAACTTCATCTGCAATTTTTAGATGTTTGCTGTTCATGGAACAGGAGTAATGTAGCCTCAAAGATGAACAAAAAACACCCCTAATTTTGGATGTTCCACCCCCTCGATTTAAAAAAGAGTTTTAAGCCAATTATTTTTTTGCAAAGATGAAAATATTAGTGACATTTCTTGTAAGAATGAATTTTTCCAACGTGCTTGCTTTTAGCTGTACAGTACCTTCAGCAAAAGGTTCCTACAGTTATTGCAAGGATCAAAATATGGATCATCCAGTATAGTATGTCACATAATTGTCACACAAAATGATGTAAGATTATCTCTGTAATACCCTTTCCAAAAATGTCAAAGATTTTGATGTGGCTCTTCCAGTTAGTAAGTTATGGCCAAAACAGCTGATAAGATAAAATTATTTTCACTTTCTAATCCCACAAGGGTAACATGTTGGAGCTGGTATACGATATATATACTCATACGTTGAAATATCACATTTGCCATTATTTTTATGCCACTTTGGAACTACCCAACTCGCCAGCCAAGTGAGGAAGAGAGCTATGTAAACCCTCAAAAGATGTGGCGAGTCTTTTAGTTTGGATTATAAAAAAAATTGGAAAGTTTTATATTTGTTTTTTTGTGAGTGACATCATAAGTGGGGTCGGTTTCAAGCCATTTTGGCCCAGGTTACAAGGCCCTGGGTGCCAACTCCAAGAGCCAATTTTTTGCCTCTATATTTCATTGTAAACTAGGCTATAATCTGAGTCTTTCGAGCCTTTCATTAGCCTTCTAGCATTTCTGGATCAAAAGTTATAGGCAAAAAAACAGATTTGGATAAGAAATCTTTTTGGGTTATTTTACCTGAATTTGTTTTTTAGCCAAATCAAGATTTAAATCACTGATTTAAATCAATCAACCCTGAATGTGCATATATAGACTGTGAAAAGAAAAAGCAGATTACAGAACTGAAGCACTTTTTTGCATTCAAATTACAATGCTTTGACCATAACTTTTGACAAGTGAAACACCCTGTGCTGAAAATGTTAAAAAATGTGTTGGTATTACTTCAATATGCTACATCAACAACAAGATCTGAATCAAGCAAAAAGCGTGAGACTTAAAAATTACCAAAGTTTATGTAAATCTTCCAGACTTTTGCGTCTCAACAGATCTGTTGTCCAAGGAGCACCAGATTTGAGCACCCGCTTACCAAAGTTCTTTGAATCATCAAAAAACTCTTCTAGACCATGCAAATGCACCGAGCAATGTAAAGAGCGTATCTTCAGATGGCTTTGCCAGGATGACAAAGTTTTACTGTAAACAAAAATTATTCAACTCAAGATTTGAAAACTAATCTGCTTACTTATAATCTAAGGTTCATTCACATGGCACCCACACAAAAGTTAGTATCAAAGCTGTACTGTGGGAAAGTTTTACAATGAAGCATTAAAATTCAATAAAAATATCTCTAAAATATTATATCATCACTGAAAAAGAACAGTCAGTATAATTTTGTACCAAATTTAAAATGTGTTTTAACTTCTATCGTTCTAATCCTAAATTCTTGGTTTTCTGTTCCATTGTCATCTTAAAAATTTTATTGTCTAATGTTAAGCAGACTATGGCTTATAAAGGCAAAAATGATTGTTCTCAAACGTTTTCTGAAAATACCCTCAAAACTTAGAAGCAACAGAAAATGTCACAAAATTAAGCAAGAACCTTGTAATGCAAATAAATTCAAGATAGTGTTTATTTTGCCATCAAGAGCAAAAGCTCTGCTGTGACTATTTTGCCATTCAAACTGTATCTATCTTTGTCCGTATCTGTTGAGTTTGTGACACCAGCAACACAGCGAACATAGTCAAGTGGTTAGTGTCTATTCCTGCTATGCGAATGGTTGTCCGTTCAGCTTCCACCATTTGCTTAGGCTTAGCTAACAGATATGACACCATTGGTGGGAGCACTTTTTATGTACTTTTTCACATGGTTTCAGGCTTAGCTTTTGCGTTTATTTTTAGGGTTTAGCTTGAGGGTTTAGGTACTAGCTCACATGACGAAGACCCTATGTTAATCCAATGGTATTGTCCTCGTCACATGATCAATAGTGTAGTGAGTCTAAGTGACACCCAGGGCCAACCATGTAAGTGTCGTCCACCCCTCAAATTTGCTTACAAGAATTTAATATGAAAGAAGATCATGTTTATCATCTTGGACATCTAAATCAAGCATTCACAAACTGAAATAGGTCTTATTTTTCATTCTCGACTGCAGGTCTTGCTTTTTCTGCTTGTTCGCCACCTTTCTCATCATTCACTCTTCTTATTCTTCCTTCTTCAAAGATGCAACTATGGACCCAGCATATTCCATTAAATTTTCTTCCCTGTTGGTTTTTAGTCTGCAGTAAGCTGTACCACATAGCTACAATTGTTTATCATTTTAAGGGACCCTTGTCTCTTCAACTTCATTTGGTGACACCATGCACCTGGTTTGGAACAACTCAAATTCACCCCACTATAGTCCATGGGTAAATTTCTATTCATGATTTATACTGTATGTATAAACATTGTTTTCCGCCCTTGCTACCTGTTTCTGTAATGAAATGTTGTGTTAAAATATATTGTTCTTTGCCTCACAACCCTTATTGCTGCTCGCTTCCTTCATCTATCTGCTCATCTGTACGTCTCAACTCTTCACCCATTGCTTGCCCACCATCATCTGTGTTATGTTGATGTCTATTGTGCGATCTTTGCCTTTTGTTTATTTGTTTGCTGTTTTGGTTTGATATCATATTGCTGTGCTATTTTTCATTTTGTGGCCTTTTTCCCACTTGTATCTGAATGTAGTTTGACATATGTACGATAAAATGGTCATCATCTCGCAAATGCTGTTTTCTTTCTTTCTTTTTTCTTAATTGGCTTATGGCAATTCAATGCTTGATCTTTGCTGATGGTATGTGTGTGTTTTGACTTCTACAGAATCAAACAAAAGACACAAAAATGTGTTTTTGTGGTGCCCAATCAGAGAAATGATTGCAGGATACCTACTTTACCAATGGAAACATTTATCTATGGTTGTATATTATGTCATTTGAAATAACATGTAGTTAGATATCACCAACCAATGCAGCTGGAAATCAGACTGATAAATGTAGCAGACAGAAGTTTTTAATTGTAAACAAGTTTGTACATAAGTTAGGGATGCATATAATGGAATATTGAATCATTTGGATTCGAATCCTTGAGTATTCGAATAAAAAAATCAGAGTTTATTCAAATATTTAGATTCAAAATAAATTTGGATTAAATAAATGTGAAAAATTGCAAAGTCAGCAAAACAAATAATTTTAATAAATTTTGCATTGGTACTCTTTGCGTTCCTGAGTTAAAGAGAAAAAAAGAAACACTCAACAAGCTGACGGCACTGCATAGTGACATAACAAGCTAATTAATATGTGGGGTGATGCTGATCAGCATTTTAAACCTCTGCGGGATCAGCTCATTTTGCTCTTGACAAGTTATGCCAGAATAGGATTTGATATTCTGGATGCGAAATAAAGTTTCTGGAATATTGCAGAACCTCTAAATGTTCCGTAATGCACATCCTTAACATAAGTATTTTGTTGCTGCAGCCTTGGTAACGACTAAAACTTTAAGACAAGCTTACCTTTGTTTTGCAAATACAGATGACTTTATTAAAAGATTAGTGACCACCTTTTGGGCAAATCTCCATGAAGTCATCATACATATATTCATTTAACCATTTACGTGATTAACAGCATAATCTATTATGGCGAAAACATGTGTCATCACAAGCATTCGTATCATAACACTTATTAATCAAAGTTAAACATTAACAAGTCTATTACAACAGTGATTTCTCAACCCTTTTATACTTGTGGAACATCACAAGTCAAAAAATTTTCTGTGGAATAATAACATACGCCTACAAGATCATTATTATTAGCAGCAACCAAGTGTGAGCAGAAACGTTGGCCAGACACAATGAATCAGACCACCAAGATAAAGTTTGCCGCACGTTCTTGCAAGCCGCACTTTAGAGTGGATGCGAGGTTCGGAGAAAGCATTTTTGATTGCAAATCAGCAAAAATAAACTATTTCTCTTTTTACAGCAAATGACAGGGATATATTCTATCAGGATAGAAAACGTGAATTGGAAAACGCTGGTTTTCAACAAAATTTCAAACAGCTTTCCGGGGTAGTCTACATACGAATACGCATTTTATACCACTGTCTTTATCATTTCATGCAGATTCCATATCTGTCAAAATTTGGAACTGCACTATTCGAAATCTTGAGATTTCGCTCAAAATGTTAAGAACGGTTTTTACGAACAGGCAGCGTCTAAAACAGACATATTTCGGCTAACAACCTCTTCTTCATCCTAATGTTTAACAACTTTCCGGAACACGTACGTACATACATTGTGATTCAATGCAGATTCCATATCTGCCAAATTTCGAACTACATTATTCGGAATCGCTAGATTTCGTATAAAATGATCTGTCTGTCTCAGATGTTAACTTCGCGTAAAAGCTGTAATTAACATTTTTAACGAAATCTCTAGATTCCTAATAGTGTAGTTCGAAATTTTGGAAGAAATGGAATCTCAATGAAATTACGAAGACATGACATAAAATTTGTGTTCGTGCGTGTTCCGCAAAGTTTAAAATTAAGATGAATAACAGGTTGTTAGCCAAGATCTGTCTAAGAGGCAAGGGCGTACGCAAGGGGTTGGGGTTAAAATACCCCCTTGAGCTTTATATTTCACAGCAACTTTATTACCTGCGAAATGGAGATTAATTGTTTTCGCATGGACCAAAAAGTAATAATTAGGCTTTGGTGGGAATTTGGGTTAGCGTCTGCATCCAGGATTCATCTAACTACATTTTGCAGACCTTTCGTCCACTGCGCATGTTGAAGATTGTCTTCTGTGATAGTTCACTTTATCCGAAACAATTGTCTGTATTTTGTCTAATATAGCTGATCAACGCAAGCAATCACCGCATTGGCTACATTACCAATTTCGGTAGCATGATAGAACTGTTGCACGAGGTCAAAAACAGCAGTTGTTAACATAGAAGCATTCAGGTATTAGGTAATGTCTTAGCAGGGAAAAAGGAAAACGGAAAGTTTTTCGGACCTCCATACATAACAAAACTTTTTAAAGTTTTCTTGTGTACTCTATGCGCATTCTTAATTCTTGTGCAGTTTAGCGAGATTCGATCTTGCAAAATGGGGTGTGCTCTAGCCAGTCCAGCTTCAAACTTTCTATGCTTGATTACTCGTATTCGACAAGACATCAGCGCAGCCTCATTTTGCAGTTGTAAATTGCTCTGATGCAGTGATGAATACGATTTGCTCCCCTGTTTTAACACGCAGCCTGATATTTTTGCAGTTATGAACTACTGTGTTGTAGTTTTGAGTTTATTTTCCTCCGATATCTTAACTTGGAGCACTGATAGTAAACGGTTCTTAACATTTTTTACGAAACCTCAAGATTTCGAATAGTGTAGTTCAAAATTTTGACAGAAGTTCAATCTGCATGAAATTATAAAGACAATGACAAAAATATGTGTTCATACGTACCCAGTGGCATAGCAAAAGGGAGCAGGGGGCCCAGGGGGCCCGGGCGGCACTTTTTTGATAAAAATTAAATTTTGAAAGGAATTCAAAATTTCTAACTCTTCTCTATTCCTTTTAAATAAAGTTTTAAACGGTCTAACTCTTTTCAGTTTTCTGTTTAGAAGTCTTATACTGGTAGGCTAGCTTAAAAAACACATCTGGCTGTGGAGTGAGCAAATTGATGAAATGTTAGGCCTACTGAAAAATCTGGGTCAAATCCAATGTGTTAAAGCACCCCAGCATTTGCCTTGAAACCAGGTTTTTTTGAAAACACACTTACTTGGGGAGCAACTGCACACCACTCTTTACACCTTCCTCTCCAGACAAAGCCATTTCCCAAATCCTAGTCAAAAGTCCTTATAACAAAGGAAAGAGATGACATTCGACCGCAAATTAGCAAACATTACTGATCCGGTACTGGTATTTCAAGGTTTATATTGTCCCTACTCTAAAATCTGATGAAAAATTCGAGGTTTATATTGCCGCTACTCTGAAAATCTGATGAAATCTGACAGCCCTACGTGAAATCACGGCGAATAGACAAGTATAGCATTTTTGCGGCCAGTGGCCCAACTATATGACAAGTACGTACGGACTGGAACCAGCGCCTTGTAATGGACTGCTCGTTGAGCGATCCGGTTGGGCACAAACCGTTCACATGTTCACACAGCGTTTTACGTAACACGTGACTCAATATTCACGCCGTTCGTTGAATGCGTTTTTCTGCTCGCCTTTCTGTGCATGTATTTACGATCTCGCAGAAC
>Ga0210059_1002724_pt1 | contig 27893 bp, 18 predicted proteins | sample Ectturendosymbi2_FD_188042 | JGI IMG/M metagenome (GOLD analysis project Ga0210059, IMG submission 188042) | Ecteinascidia turbinata endosymbiont from Florida, USA - Sample 2 (SPAdes) (version 2) | ecosystem: Host-associated > Tunicates > Ascidians > Unclassified | place: Key West, Florida...
GGCAAAAATCTTTCGCGCCCCCACAATTTGCCTGTTCCTACACCTATGGTACTAACCATGCAACTTCCACAGCACTCCACATGTCAATCGAAACACCATTTTGCATGCACAATTGTGCCGGACCCAGGTGAACGAAAACAGCTCCACGAAACTGAATATAATTCACTTGAAAGCGAAATGATTCCAACCACGAATTCCAGCCTGACACAAAGACATGTGGGCTGTTAATAGCCAACTAGTTTCATCAAAATATTCTTACTACAAAACACATAAAAATAAGCTATCTTCCAACGGATTGGTGACTACCGACTCATCCGTTTTTGTGGTAGCTTATGAACGTCTTGTGATTGTGCTGTAACCATAACCATGTTATGCAACTACTATTACGAGTGTTCAGCGTGGATATGGTGAGGACTATTCAATATGCAGTATGCAGTTAAGAGCAGCGAGGTTTCGGCACCAGTTGCACCTAAGTAACATAGCAGCGCCGCATATAGGTGTGCATAGGCGTTTAGGGCGTGTACCTGATAGCAAGATGTAACAGCAGGCGTAAAACGTATTTTGCAAGAATATTCCCAACAACGTCGATCATTTTATTATTCACACTGAATTTTCCTCTGACTGATCCTCAAAAGCTGACTTTTCAACCCTGCGTTGATTTATGACTGTCTTGTCATAAGCGAAACACGCATCACCTCCAAACCAAAAAAGATTCAAACAAATAGACAATGAACAGTATAATTCTCACACAGATCCCTGCACAGTCTACATCTGAATTTTATATCATGTAACTTAATCCTTCGATGATCATGTCGACTGTCAAATTCCTCAACGAAATCATTTCGATCTGCTTTCCAGCTGATTCTTTTAAATTTAAAGTAGATCAATGTTACCCAATCTTTCACTGGTCATGGAATTTCTAAGAAATGTTTTCACTAATTTCATTTTTGAAAAACTTCTCTCCCATGAAGCGGTGGTGACGGGAAGAGTGACAGCTACCAGCAACAATCACACGCAGGTTTTTAAGTAGCTATAAATGAAAAAAGTTGTTCGAGCGATATTGGCAGCTTCGACTCCTTCCGAAGCAAATTATTTGCCAAAGTTATTTCACGTTTTAAATCATTTTTGCTAAATGACTATGATTTGCGATATCTTCCAAGTGTTTTTTCTAATGGAGATGTTTCACCTCCGGGGCAAAGAGCTGAAACACGCGAAAGAGTTGCTTCTAAATAATTACAGAAAATCCGTACAAAATTCTATGATGTTGCATGACAAGTAGGCAGAGTTAAAGCTATAGTCACGAACCACTTTTGTAAGATGTTTCGAAGTGGTATACACAAGGCAGCACAACGCAATACAGCAGCCAGGATAAATTCAGATCAATTAACTGACACCAATTCTTAATACTCTCACAAACCTTTTGCTGCTGGGGCAAGCAACAATCTGCTGGCAATAATATAATCCAGCTCCATCTCACACTGAAATGCACGAAAGATCAATCTTGCCATTTCTGCGACTATTTCTTAGTTTCGAATTGACTTTTTCCACACCACGATCGCGGTCTGACTAAATTTCACGCAGGATCCGAGCAACTGCAGCGCTGATGTGTGTCGTGATAAACAACTCTAGTTACCCAACCGTCAAAAACAACAACACAGCTTATCATGCATTTGGAAAATATTGAATGCAGGCTAGAGGGTATTTAGATAATCGTTTAAAATATTGCTGGCCGAAAGTTATCTACTGTATAGTTTTCTACTGTATATGTCAACCAGTCGAACTTAAACGGGAAATAAAAAAAAAAACTGGGGGGGCAAACGGGAGGCCAAGCAAAAATCTGGGGGTCATGGCCCACCTAGGCCCCCCTTAGAATCGCCACTGAACCACAGCAGAACTAGCTTTGCTGGATTGCTGCTTAAGCACGCAAATAGTATCGTTTTCGCGACATTTGTGCAGTAGACGTGATGCACGAGTAGATAAACCCATGCCAAAAGAACGATTATTAGGAAAAGTTACCAGCAAAATTCAAATATATTTGCACTGAACAAAACCGAAAATACTTATATTCAGTAGTGATTAGAAAAACTGGTAGAAAGTCAAACGTGCAGAGAAATCATTAATGATACTCAACGCAACATCGGAATATGGAGTTGTATTCTTATAACTCTTTTGAATCACGACAATTTTTCAAACGAATATTTTATTTAAAACAAATAAATGTCATCACGGGGACTCACTTGGAGCAGAGGGCCCAGGGCAATTGCACCCGTTTCCCCCCCTTAATCCGGCCCTGGCCTTCGCTCTTGTGATTTCGGAATCGGGACAGGCTCAAGCTTCAAAATGAAGCCCGTTTACAACTTTGCTCGTGAACCTATAATTCCTACTGTAGTCGTGGTATAGAATACTATGTATAGCCTATTGAACAATCTAACATCAACATCATGCAATGAAAAAATGCATATCGGCAACATTGCAATTAGTGGTTTTGATGCGTAGCGAACAGAAAATACTATTTTGGAATGTAACTTTTTTGGATAATAAAAGGTCGATTTTCCTTCCTTTCTCACGATACCGTCAATTACAAGGTCTTGAATATCTTAGTCAAGGAAAGCAACGTTTCGATTTGAAAGAGTCAAACTGCTTATTTCCCCAAGAATACTTTTGATAAAAACCATTCACATTTCACAATCAACATTTTCATCAAGACACATAAATCAAGCTTACTGTTCAATTCCAGCATGTTTCAAATACACGAATCCAACTTCTTGGAAAGCTTTATATAAGGCTTTTCCCGCTTTGAGTAGATCCTCTCGAGAACACTGATTAACACTTAACCTGCAGGAGCTGAAGTCTATGATGGGAATAAGGCATTCTTCCATTGTCCAAAAATAGGGTCAAAACAGACTACCTCGACAAACGCCAAAGCTGTTCAGAAGTAAGACAATCATAGAATCGTCACAGAATCGTTTTTACTGTTTGGAATGTAACCGAACAAGTCCCATGACTTGCCATTTGGCTGCAGTTTTACGTGGAGCGGTTACCATAAAGCTCTGACGGAGCAAAGAAACATATGAAAAAAATATACGCAAATACTTTACAATTGCTAGTTTGTAGCGATTAGATGCTTTTTTGTATATTGAAGTCAAAAATCAAAACTTCCCACTCTCTTTCATTGTTGCACAACTCACATCCCGCAGGGCTATATACAACCGTGAGCTAACGCGGTAAAGGCATGTCACGTGGTTGTCATCGAGTTCAAATGATGTGTTGGTAAACTGGGCTTAAGTTAAATTTCACTGAACGGGTTCATTCAACCTATTTTTTTTTGTTGTTGTTGTTTTTCTTTTCATTATGCTTATTTGATGTCCAACTGTTGTTTCTCAGCACTTGTCAAAAAATGATAAACGGGGTTGGTTGACTAGATGACCGCCACGGTCTTTCGCCAATCCTATATGACACAGCGCCCCTCTTTGTTTACACTGATCAACTATTGTTTGTGCCATTGTGTTTCCACTTGCTCTAATGTTCGCTAATGGTTGGTTTACTGCATGCGATGGCCTTTATGATGCTTCTGCTTGTTGGTTGAGTCATATGAAACAATAAACCATACCATACCTATTTCTCCACTCTCCGCGAAACGTTGAATAACTTGGGTCAATATAACTGCATCCGTTCTCTCCAGCACCTAGCTTTGTGGTTTACTCATGCAACCAATGGCCTCTCTTCTTCGTAGTAAACGCTTTCTCACATTTTTAAATTGATCGAGACACACATTCTCTACCTTATGATTTTACACAACACTCTTTTTTTCTGAACCATACCCTTGCATGATGGATTCCAACCAAATTCTTCAAAAAACATTGCAACACTGTCTTTAATTCATTTCAATGATTTTTCAATAATTTTAAGTGAGGGTAGTTTTTCCACAAAAATGCGTATCGACACCAAATATCTTCTCAGAGAATAAGTTACGAACACTTCCACCATGAACGAAGCACTATTAGGCGCGGTTGACTAACATGCACCAGCGTATGAATACCGAGTTTCACCTGCGACACGACACAGACGAAATATCCTGAAGCATTTCCAGTCAACGAAAACTATGTAGACCGAGCTACATCACCAGGCATATGCCAGATGTGTTGTGTGCCCACAGGCATGAGCGTCGGAAGGATTTTTTCCAGGGCTGTGGAAATAGTGAGAGTTACACACGAAGTTATTTCCAGGGGGGGGACAAAAGTGGTGAAATTTAATTTTTCCTTCTCGAAACTAAGAAAAATACCTTTTTTGCTAAAAGTGTAATAGAAAAATGACAAATTTCAAAATCCAGGGGGTCTTGCTCCTCCGTATCCCTTCCGAAGCCCATGCCAACAGGTCTCCCAAACAAGTGGCGAAATTCCTTCGTTATTTATTATGACGCAGTGTAACGCTTTCTCTCATATGATCCCATCGCTTAATTCTTCTCTTAGGTGTTTAGTGAATTTAATGCTGTGGTTCTTAACTTTTTCTCAACACGCCCCACTTTATTACTTTTATTTTGTTTCAAGCCCCCTGACATTAAGTTGTAAAAACACATGTATTTACTGGTAAATTAATTGATCAATTTTCCATGTTGTAAAGTGCGTAAGGGCTCGCAGCCCCCTGGAAATATATTGATGTCCCCCTGGGGAGGCGCGTGCCCCCGGTTAAGAACCACTAATTTAATGCGATGTTTTCAGAGCTGAAAACTTTGACTCGGTTATGCTTGGAGGGTTGAGTTTCCTGATTCCACCCTATGCTCAGTACATTCTTAACTCACTGAAACGAACTCAACTCAGATGTGAGAAGTTACAGTAAAGGCTCATGCTTCAGACGGTCTCTCTGTTTCACGAGTCTCTGACCAGGAATGTATGGGAACGCGTGCACTTGCGTTCAGCGATATGGAGCTCCAAGTACACCGACAGCTCAGTTACAGTATGTTGTGTTGTTGAAATGCCAGTGACTGATGTTACGTTTACGAAATTGCAAAGTATTTTTTAATGCAACGAGTTAAAGGATTGCTTTTTTGGATATTCAGCTGGCGCAAATAAGTGTATACTATAGTGTAAGCGTATACAGTCATTTTCTTACTTCTAAGTTTGCTCGCTATTTCACAATAATTAACATGTGTAGATATTTTTTCAGTTTGCCGCTGTAACTGTCTAGCAAATAATAATCCGGTGAGCAGTGTTCCCTCGAAGGTGCGCAACTGCGCAGTGACACCACACAATGTGCGCAGTGCTATCTCATTCTCGCGCACTGTCAACATTCTAAATTTAATACGGTGTATAATATATATCGCATAGCCTTTTCAACGCTGCGAAAGCTTCACCGGTTGTGTGTCTGCAATGGTTGCGCAGTTGCATGCGCTTCGTGCGCAACAAAACACACATTTGCTCAATGTACAATTTTCTTAGAAGGAACACTGCCGATGAGATACTTGTTGCTGTGCGATAGCTTTTTGTATTGCTTCTGCGCATTAGCTGAGTCATATGAAGCAATAAACCATCACCATTGCTATTAGTCTTGTTGAAAATATGACTAAATTTCAGCCAGGCAATTTCGTCATATAACCTCCGCGAAACTGGCGCAACAACGTGGTCATGTTTTCAAAGAGCCAATGCAGCGATGGACATGACTATAGCTTCGCAAACTGCGCAAGTAGGTATGCAGCAAGACTGAGACTCAACGACGTTGCTAAATTGAAGCAAAAGATTACCGCCATGGTCAATGCCGTAGCAGCCCTACTCGCCCCCCCCCAAAATGGTTACAGGGCCCCCTAATGGTGATTTAAAAAAAACGTTTTAGTCGTTATGCTGTATCTCGAGGCCGAATGGACTTCAAAACAAAATATCGTAATTGCAGGCACAATTTTGTCAGAATTAGGCACATAGCCAGGTTTTAAGGTTTGGGGGGAAATATACATTTTTAGGGGGAAATATTTTTGTTTTTATCATATGTTTAAAACAAATTTTTCTGAGAACAACAAAAGTTGGGGGCACAAAAAAGATTTGGGGGTAACTGCCCCCAAATACCCCCCATGTCTGCGGGCCTGGGCAAAACCGTCGCCAGAAAGTCTTCCATTCGGGGCTTTCATGTTTGTGCAGTGGGGCTAGACCAGGGGTCACCAACATTTTTGAAACTGCGAGCTACTTCTTGGGGCTACTAGTTTGATACACACTTTTGAAATAAAAATTTTGCTCAATTTACCTCAATTCCTTTAGTATTGATATCCGTTAATGTGAAGACATTGACCATGCTAATGTTATTTTTAGAACAGGCCCGCGGGCGACCTACTTGGTCCTTCCGGCTGACCTGGTGCCCGCGGGCACCACGTTGGTGACCCCTGGGCTAGACATTCTGAAAATTTATATTTAATTCGCAACATGGACAGCATTTGCAGATTGTGGAAATTGATTATCCATAGTTTCCCGCAAATACCCATAATAGGCGCGTAGTTTCCAAGTCCAGCTAAAATTTTTTGAACGAGCTTAAAAGGAATTCGGTCGCAAATCGTTGTCATGTGATTGACGGCGATTATTTACAGATGTCGTAATGAAATGCAAATGTAAAAAAATTGTAGGAAATCACAATCAATCCTATCGTTCAGTTATGAAAGCATTATCACCGAAGGAGCAAACATGAGGCCGGCCAAAGCATGTGCACCGCGATGAACGTTTTCTTTCATTAGCACAAATTGATAAACTTTACCATTAGCTTAGGTGAAAGATGCTGAAAAGGCGTGCGCATTGGGCTTTTTACTGGCCGAAATACGCATGCATAAACCTTGCTGATGTCTGAACTTGTTAATCTCCTGGTGCATGGCACATGTTAAGATTAATAACATTTTGTATCTCAAATCACCTGTAAATGTTAACAAATATTGACTAAGGTCTACGTGGACGCTACGGTTAACATCCATAATCCACTAACTGCACTACTCTGTTTTACTCTGCGACAAGTTAGCAATGATTGCTAAATAGACTCTTCTAACTACACAATTATCTCCATCTGGCTGTCTGAAGATTGGCTGCGCAAATGTGTAACTTTGGTCGTAGGCAGTAGCAACAAAGGTATCTTGCTGCTGTGCAGTACAAAATAAGAAAAGACTTCCTGGGCTAGGCATAGTACATTTTTTTACAATAACCACTACACAAAACATGTTGATCAAGTGGAAGTCTCACTTATGGACATATACAACTAGGCATGTAGGCCTGGCCGAATAACTGAACGCGAGGCCCATCAGGGCAAAGTCGTGACCGCGAGGCCCCCGAAACAGCGCAACTGCGCAGTTCGCTCATGTCCATAGGCGTAGCCAGGGGGGACAAAGGGGCCATGGCCCCCCAAAAATTTTTGGAAAACATAGTCATTTTGTGCTTTGAGAGGCGTTTTTCCAAACGAAATAGTGTTATTCGCCTAAAATCAAACATTTTGGCCCTCCCCAAAATTTTTGCCCCCCTCCCAAATTTTTGGGCTGGCTACACCACTGCTCATGTCCGATTCTTTGCCTGCCAGGCAGGTTGTGAAACTTGCTAGCGGATCGTTGTACTCTTGGTCTTTATGCGTAACAATTACACGGCAATAAATCTTCAAGATGTGCACTTCAAGTTACGGTAGTAGGCGTTTTGTCGCATGTGACCAGGGCTCCCACTGAGGGTTTTTTCCGCCCAGATCTGTTTTTTTAGCCGACCTGGGTGTCTAGGTTTAATATTATGAAAAATCGCGTTAAATCTGTGTTTTTTGAAGTGATAAATTCATTAAATGTGTTCAATAATATAAAGATAACTTTACATTACAGTGTTTACATGCGCACATTAGATGAGAAAGTACGCATATCGGACGAAGCAAACGTGCTCAATCGGTTTCATATTCCCACAAGATCATTGTCAGAGTTACATACAGTGGTGTGTTTAAGGCAGTGGTTCTTAACCTTTTCTTCATCACGCCCCCCTAAAGTAATTTTGCCTTGGCTCACGCCCCCCTTACTTTAGATATGTTGTAAAAACTCATGTATCTCTTGGTGAATTTGTTTAATTTTAAGGTTTTGTAACAAAACCTAACCAGTTTGTAAGTGCGATGTTAAAATCAGAGATATTACTGTGGAGCATGTTAGGCTTCGCGCCCCCCTTGGAAATGGGCTTACGCCCCCCTGGGGGGACGTTCCCCCCTGGTTAAGAACCACTGCTTTAGAGGTAAAGGAGGGGACATGAATGAACTGCAAGCTTATCACTGCATGACACCACCTGTGGACCTGGCTCGGACGCTCATTTATACCAGATATGAAGAAACAGATGTGAAGGAACATTAAACAATCAAAATGCAAACTAAACAAATTACCTTGAAAAATGTTTTCTACTGCGCTATCATAAAGTACTTTAAAATGAGAGATAAAACAAGTAATTGTAAACGATACCGATGCCTTAACTTGCTTACCGATAGGATGAGAACATGCACGTGAAACGTCATATTTTCGCCAGATTCTTCTATTATTGAAGACTAACTTTACAAGCTGCAATGTCTAAACCAGTGGAAGAAAATACGACAAACAACAAAACTGAAGAACTATCGGAGTTGCCTGAGGTTAGATAAGCAGTTGACTGAGATTAGATATAAAAATCTAATGCTTCTCTTTCAACTACTCCACCATAAACATACTGACAGCAGCTTTCAACGCACTGCAGTCTGCAGCATAATAATTCTGCAGCACGTTTGCTAAACGAGAGTGCGACATGATTCAAAATACGTGACTTCGCTCAGTGACGGATGTACGATTTCACATCACCCAGTCACGCATGCTTGACGTGGGTATGGAAGCATGTTGAACGTGTTTGTTAAATACGGTGTGCAGTTTGATGTTGTTTGTGAAGTTTACGGTTCCGTTATTGTTTACCCCAAGCGAAATGATAATAAACGGATGATGTTTCATATAAAAGTACTGTAACACAACAAAAGAGGTTTAATCTGAAGTTTTGTATTTGCAGACGGTTTCGCTTCACATAATTTTCGCGTATTTTCTCAGGTCTTGACAATGGCCCAAGGCAACAAATCTCGCACAAACATTCGTCTGCGAGAAGACACCAACTCCCAGTAACATCTTCGGCGATCTCGAAAAAATTTAATGTTTCGTAACTTTCTGAGATTATCAGAAAACGCTCTAGCACTGGGGTTCCCAACCTTTTTACGATCTCGTACCACCCAGGCACCCCGTATTGTCAACGCGTACCACTTCTTCCAGAACAACTGATTGGATCGAATCTTAGCTTCCTCAGAACAATTATATATTGAAATAATAATAAAAGACAAAATAGTCATAATGTTACGATACAATACGAATAGCAGGCTTCAGGAAAATTTATGTATTTAGAAACAAAGCCCGATACGTAAACTAGAAAGTTGCGAATCCAGATTTTTGTGAAAAAATGGATGATACTCGCGTACCACTATTGGTACGCGTACCACAAGTTGGAAACCCCTGCTCTAGCAGTTAATAAATTTTAACAGAAGATAGTTTCTTCGCATAAAATGGATAAAGCTTTTGTCAACATCGCCCTTGTTGTGCATTATATTATTTGTTTGCACGAATATAAACTAGAATTACGAGTTCATACTTCGTTTCGCTCAGAGGTTAATAAAAGATCGATTTATTATCAAATGATTGTTGCAGAAATATGTGATTTTCAATTGTACAGTAAATTATGCCATGGCTTGTCCTCTGCACAAACGCACTCGTAGAGTTGCAGTAAGGTTACGTCTGGAAATCGCTTGCTTGCTTAATTGAACACACAAGATGCTAAACTTTTAATCCGGTTTTAACATACGCTCTTGAGCTCAAATATTTTCATAAAATCTATAAGGTTTCCACAATTCGGCGTCGTGTTCGTTTTAGCCGGTAAACCTAATCAATAGCAAGCAAAGGGGGATCTTTATCTTTTTTTCCTGTAGAAGATATTTATTTTCGTAAATTTTCAAAAGCAAAATGTCTAAAACATGCTTTGAACATGAGGTAGTCTTTGATCAACAGCACATTTTGTAGAATCTATCTGTGAAGAGCTTTTTGATAGACGAGCTCCTTTAATGTTTAAGAAATTTAATAAATGTATAAATCTTTCACCCTGGCCTTTCTATATAGATGCAAGAGACACTTTGATTACAATTGCAGACCTGGCCACAACTGCCCACAGCTGCAAATAACGATTACAGTTGCACACCTGGCCACAGCTGCAAATCGTGAAGCAGTTTCTTCTCCAAAGCAATTATCACCACCCTTATGGTCCATCTTTTCAACAGTTGATCCCCTTTTACCTGCCTTTTTATCCTCTATAACAGAGATACTGTCAACGTCTGGTCCTCCTTCCAGTTGACATCCACCAAACAGAAAGTCCGGATACGGCGCGGAAAGAACACAACATTTCACGTATTTTTGTTTGCATCAGTAACGTGTTTTCTTCTAGGACAGCGGTTCTCAATTCATTTTGAAGCCCACACCCCGTCCGGAAGGAAAAACCATTTTTGCACTCCTTGCACCATTTGATGTATTGTTTTTTGTATTATCAGAGAAGTTCGCACCCCAAGAAGTCCCTTCTCGCACCCCCAATTGAGAACCGCTGTTCTAGGAAGTGACCCGATGCAGTTCACACTATTCGACTGTAAACTTGAAGAAGCCCGCTATGGGTGCTTCTGATGTAGCGCAGTTTGATAACCACCTTTATAAACAATTGAACCCAAGGGAGTTAGCCTATGGAACCGATAGCTGATATCATGTTCTTACTATTGATTAACTTACAAATTCAGCTACATGTATTGAACTTACATATTTTGGCAAGATATTCCCCTTATCTTTGGAAAAGCCTACAACACAGCAAACCTGTTTTATCGTATCGGATGACGCATAGCCGTATTGTCTTCTTCAAGTAAATTTTCCTGTAGTCGTTTGGCCGTTGCCAGATTTTGAGGCACTTCACGCATTTTCACGAAAGAAACTTTCTTGAAACTGCTGATGTTGTCTTGTTGAAATAAGCCTTCGCTAATATCCGCGTAAACCCTTGTAAACTGCGTGCTGAACCAAAAACAAACATTTTGGATCGACCATGGAAAGTTTATTGTTCAAGTGAAGCTTTGGATTAGTTAAATGTCAGTCACATATAGGCGTGTCCGATCACATGCAAGAGTACCAAACGGTAACATTATTTTTGCATTATGCAAGTGGCGTAATCTGAGGTGGTCTAGTCAAGAGAATTGACTCTTAAACAATGAAGGTTGTTGGTTCGTGATTGATTTTACAGAACAAAGCATCACCTTTCTGTCTGAGGCTGTTTGTTTCAGGTTCAATGCACTGAATTCTGTGGTGTTAGAAATGTAATTTTTGCTTGCTTTGACTGATGCGCTAAGTAATTGGTCTCGTTATTGCCAAGCGTTTGAACCGCAAGCTGGTGACTCAACTAAGCGTGCATGTCGGCCAAACAATGGCGGTAAGCCGCATTAGGAGCATTTGCATTTTATTGTGCAAGCCCACGTAAACCGTTTCAAATCGTTTAGAATTTTGAATGATCTCATGGCAGAAGTCGTAAATGTAAAGACAAACCTAATAAACAGATTTATTTCATTGGTATCCAAGTTGTTAGAAATACCTGATTCGGTATCTGTACGGACTACGGTTGCTTTAGAAATTCCACCTTTTCTGTCAGCCACTTCTTAATATTGTGCTGTTTGAAAACTAGTGCTAATGATACAATTTTTGTAGGCTAGAAATGGCAAAAGATACCAAAATGAAAGGAGTGGCTGATAAAATATTTAAATTTAAACTATCCTACCTTAACTACACCCGGGCTGTTCCAGGCCAACCAGTGAAAAAATCTGCTGTAATTTTATGGTTGTGAAATGTTTTGATTAACCTCTGAAAGCGACAAATAAGAGTTTTAATTAATATTAGTCCAAGTTCGAAAATTTTTTGGTGGTGATATACGTTATTTGAGCGTAATTTGCTTTAAATTATCTTAAACCATTGCTTACCTTATTGTGAAAACAGTTTCATGTCCCTGGTGCACTTTCCACTTAGGAACGTGTCCCAAACTGCGCCTTGACGACACTGCCTATAACGTAGTTTAGTTTTTTTTAATTGTGAGGTAGGTGTCATTAAAACATTCTTTGAAAGTCGTTTGGATGTTACCAGGAGAAGGAATAAGGACTTATTTGCCCTGAAATTTGCTCAAAACTAGATTTGGACGTTGGACAACGACTTCACTCGAAACGTATACAGTGCTTTGGAGTTCTTCCACTTGCGCCATTACAGCAGAAGATCAATGCTATCTGCTGCATACGTGGCAAAAGACAACTTTTGAGCTTCAACCTTTTCAGATTAACTTGCAAATAATATTTTTAAGGGCGGTGTATTTCCATTTAGCCGGCTTCAGTTTATCAGCATAGCAATCACGCATTGAGAATCACTATCTTTCAACCACTTGGTTATGCCGGAGAGCCGCAAGGTTCTCTTGGATTGCACCTGCTTTTGAAAGTGAAATGTAAATGTAATTCTGTAAATTTAGAATAAAATCTAAAAGTGTGTTTTCCTCCAAAAGTTGCTGCGGTAGCATCACTACAATTTTCGCATCACTGAGTTTCTGCTTCGCAGCATTTATAAGCGGCTCTGCTAGACATTTTTGTGCTTTATTCCGTTAGATATCTCTCAATGTGTTTTTTTAACACGGTGAGCTGCTCATACCAAGGGTAGATTCGGGGCATCAGAGACAAGAATGCTGTGAAACTTGATACAGTGACAAGTTTGGCCGCCATACAGATGGACCAAATCAAACCTGAACTTTTAAATATAATTCACGTTTAATTCTGCAACTCTCGGTACACTGTCTGCTCTTGAAACGTGGAAGTATCCTGGCTCTAAAAGAAAACAAAGGGAAACCCACAAGGAGGTAACAAATAACTCGACCATAGTCTTGACAATTTTATGTCGTCTAACCAAAATGAAAAATAAAAGAAGATTTGGCGCACGCCAAAAGGCTGGGGTAAATCCCGCCCAAAAAGTGAAAGCACAGCAAAGAATGAAATTTATAAGCAGACTTATAGAAGACCAAAAAACACATGATGCGTCAACAACTGCTTAAAATGAAAACAATGACAAGTTGGTTTATTGCTCGCTTTAGTTGACTCATCCACTACAGTAGGTTCAACTGTTCTGAAGAGGAAAGAAAACATTTGCGCCTCTTGGCATGTGGTCTTTAGGCCAGCAGAACAATGAAAAAATAATTCTGAAAAGATATGAGAGCAGAATGGTGCAAATGAGCACCGGAGCACAAAAAATGGATCTGATGAAGCACCTTCTTTGCTTAGAGATCCTGAAGTCAGCATGTTCCGAGATCACTACACAGGCATTTTTGCAATATCCACATCGACCAGGACCAGACACGTGCAAAAGAAAACCTTTTGTGGCAGCTTAAGTTGCTGTATAGTGACTTCCTTAGCTTGCATCCAGTAAAGAGCATGATGTGTACTTTGAAGTTTTACACAGGATGGTTCCAAACGTAAAAATGTCTTTCGCAATAGCTCTGGTGCCTTGCAGCAGGATTTGTCACAATGTCATACATCTATGCAAGTGAAGAAAGTTTTCTCTGAAAATAACGTGATCACATATATTCAGTTCAGCCATGTGAGTGTTGCGTACGCGGGAAATTGTCAGCTTCCCGCTTTTTTTCAAAGGAGAAACAGCCTTCTGTATTATTAGATTGTGGCACCAATGATGCTTTTTTTCTTTTTTTCGTGGCTTTTTCCAACAGAAACGTTCTCAGTTATTTTGATTGGCATGACAAATGTTTTCCTCATCTGTTCCAGCAGACCTGTTTTTGTAAGAACACCGCTGCATACTCTAGATCAGTGGTTCTCAAACGGGAGGAATTTTTCACTAAGGGAGGAATTTTTCATTCCTGGGAGGAAATTTGTTCCAGGGAGGAATTGATGAGGAAAAGCTGTGGATGAAAAAACCTTTACTCTTCATTATTTTATTTGCTTATTCAACACACAACTGCACAACGAGGTTGGTTTTGATGGGAATGCTTGTCCCACAGTACGCAATTATAAGGACAAGCTACTTTGACTGCAGTGACTGATGTTATAAAAGAGCCTGTTTCGTTCATAATCGTCCATTGCTTCTTCCCAGTAGGTAGTGTGAAATATTTGCAATCATCTTTTTTGTGATTTCGTTGGGGACGAATTGACTGTGTTTGGGTTCGTAAGAGGGGAATATGAAAAAACTTTGAGAACCACTGCTCTAGACTCTAAGAGTCTACTATCCGTAAAACTCTGCTGACTTCAACAGAAAATCTGTGGTTTTAATCGTATAACAACTTCGCTCAATGGACTGCACAAGCATGGAGAAGCTCATTCCTTCTCTTAGTACATACCTAACGCAGAGACCTTAGTGTTCCTAATTGGTGGACTCAGCCAAACCGCGTACAGATGCTATACTCAGTGACGTGCAAGTGATATCTCAATTCGCAACCCATTGATATCTCAATCAACCCATTAATAAGAAAGATGGTTATCAACCCGGTGATGCAATTTCTATTTCTGGTTTATTTCTTTCAATTCGCACAAGCCTGCAGTCCTCACGCGACGAAAAAATGCAATTACATTTTTGAAGTCCAAACAATCATTTAATTTGAAGCATGTCTGCACGCACGCAAACTATACCCTGTGAGTCTGCATAACTTCAGGTAAATGCAGTTGGAAAGTGGCAAACATTTGGGAGTAGTAACACATTCGTTACGTTATGCTACTGGCTCAGGTAGTGAATATACACAGCGCCAACAAAACTTCGCCTTGCCGCACCCTTCTTACGAAGTAAAACTTTAAGATAGAGCAAAACAACGAATGTAAACACGATCACCGCAAGAAGGAAACTATTGACGTACTAAAACAAGTTTAATTTATCTAAGTCGATGTGACTGCGGGCAAAAACTCTACATCAAATCTTATTGAAAATGCAATCCCAACAGTCTTATTTGCGTAGAAGTGGACTTAAAATTTTTGCAGGAAAAATCAACTGACCCATTGTGTTTTAACTATATTCGGCAATCGCAACACAAAGCGTTTCCCTACAGAATGCTACGTCATACACCAGCAGTGATGAACGCTTCACCGCCAACGAAACTATGCATTGCGGAACAACCAAACAACCAAGGCGCGATAGCCTAAAAAGGTTATCTTTCACGAACCTGTTGTAAACTCTGCGCCCCCGGCGATCTTCAATGACCAGCTTGGTGAGTTGATAAGTATTTTATAGCTCGCGGCGTAAGCAGAATTTTTCTGCTTTATTATGCCAATAAAGCGCTGTAACTTTCCTCTTGCCCAAGCGTTGAAAATGATAACTCAAACATTTTTGCTTTGTTTGATGCAGACATCATGGTGCTTCTTCAAGCAGAGAACTTGGACGACATTAAGTTTTGCGATATACAGTAGTTCCAGTGTGTGTCATGCCTAAACACAATTTTTTCTAACAAGGCAAAGCAAGCGAATCCTGTGCTTTCTTTGATTGACCTTGGGCAATCACTCCTCAAGTCCTTTTTCACGTAACGCCTTGTTCTTCGGAACATTTCTTCCGGCCCAGCTAGGAAATCGGTAATCGTGTAAAACTTTACTTTCAAGCATGGCACATAAATATTAGTGGATCAAATATTTCTGCGCAACTTTAAATCTTAAAGAAGTTTTGATAAAGACTAAAACTTAGGAATCTGCCCGGTTTCCTTGCAAACGTTTCACATCCGTTGCTATTGACCTGGACTTCGCATTTCGGTGGCGATTTCTGTAAATGGCCGTTTTACACAAAGCAAGTTTTCCAACAAACTTTGTAGTGCGGTATTTTATCTGAAAACAACGAAACTTTTAAACTCAGGCAGACGCCTTACCATCGACGCAACACCGCAAATTATTTCACACAGTGGATGCACGTGTTTGGGGTAGATTTAAGACAATTGGTAACACAAAAATACAAGAAGTGATACAGGAGGGAATGCACCAACTACAGGGTCTTTCTGTCCTTAGCCTCCCTGAAACAGTGTATGCCAAGTGCCATGAAAACATGCTACGAGATAATTGGACCGAAGATGGAGGATACCCAGTGCGGTTTTTGACTTGAACGTAGAACCACAGGTCAAATTTTCACTCTCCAGCAAATTTTTGAGAAAAAAAATTTTTGCACCAGATAAGCTTGAGAATAATTGCTGAGCTGTTAAAAAACGCGCCTGTGCTCCTAAACTGTTTGCGTAAACCTTGGTTATCGTGAAGTGGGAACAATATTTGCCCAATGCGGGTAATGATATCGACGGTGTTAAATTTTGTTTTAGACGACCTGAACAGCTAGGGCTTTAACGAGCACTAGAACGGTTTTGCAACTGCATGCAATCAACGTGGAAGGAAAACTAGCACTAAACATACCGAGATATTATGTCTTTCCGAAAACCCAAGTCAGTGTGTGCTACAAGTGAGGGGCAATACACTGCAGTATGTCGAGAAGTTCACTTACCATGGTGTGATATTCACTGTGACGGAGATCTGAACAGGGAGGTTGATACTCGGATTGGGAAAGCAAACGCAGTTGTGGGTGAGCTTTGTCGCTCTGTGTTCACAAAACGGGAGCTTTTGAACACCGCAATGCTTTCAGGCTTTAAATCGGTCGTTATTCCTTTCCTCACCTACAGCCGGCATGAATCTTGTTTTCTGACCAAAAGAAAGTTTTCTTGGGTACAAGCGGCAGAGATGGAATTTTTGCGAAACGTTCACGGCGTTACACTTCGCGATCAAGTGCGCAGCTGTGAAATTCGTAAAGACCTGCAAGTCGAGCCACTTCTCCCAATAGAGAGATTCCACCGAAATTGTGTCGGCCATGTGGTCAAATGTTCCATGAAAGATTGGCGTGACCAGTCCTACTAGCTACACCCTAAGGAAAGTGACACGGAGGTCGACCAAGGGTCAGGTGGAATGACTACATCTCGGATCTTGCTTAGTATCGTCATGGTGTGGAGCCAGCAGAACTATCACAGGTTGCTGAAAACTGAGAGGTATTTCGGGATGAGGACTGCTGCCCCGGCGACAAACAAGGCCACTGCAATCAAGACTGCATCACATCAGGCGGTAATTAAAACTGTCTCTATATTTTTTGAATGCCTATTTAAAAAAAAACGTAGCAAAAAGCACTGATTTGTTTCGGTAGATGAATATTACAAAGTTTGCAAGTTTCCTTTAACCAAACACTGACAAGCGAAAAGGAAATGTCAGTTGTTCAAGGTTTGTGTTGGAAACCAATCAACGTTGCAACGCTGTCTTTTAAGAAGCATGTAGGAAATTACCGCACCTGCTCACTCTCACATACAAGTACAAAAAAGAAACCGTGCATCAACTGAGGTTCTACACAGCATGTTGGTGATAGCAATATGAATTCTAGTTTAGCATGTTCAGACTGAGAACGTCACATTAAGTTCCACTTTAAATGCGTGATAACTGATAACGAAACCTTGATTGCAGAGGCACCGTATCAGGTGGTGAATTTCTCGTGGTAAAGCGGACCTTATCGTGACAACCTACGTTGTACAAATGTTTAGCTGATTCATGTGCTAGAGCAGGGGTTCCCAAACTGGGGTACATCTACCCCTAGGGGTATATTTGCTTATCTGAACGGGTACATTTAAGATTAGCAATAGAAAGGAAAAATATGTTTATACATTATTCATTTCAAATTATTTATACCTATGAATTTGTCTGAACCGTTGCATGTTACTGATAAGGTTAGAAAAGCGGGAGTATTGAGTCCATACTTGTTTGCTGTGTATTTGGATGATCTACTTCTTGAAATAAACAACATTAAAGCTGAGTGTTACATGGTTGAAATCTTATTGAACGACTTGATGTTTGCTGATGGTATTTGTGTGTTATGACCAACTATACGCGGGTTGCAAAGTATACTAGATGTGTGTCAGCGTCAGGCTCATGCAGAATCGCATGAAATTATTTTCAACTGCAGCACAACTGTTTGCATGACGTTTAGGCTAAGACGGCAAAAAGCACGGTCATCTCGTTGCTGGCACTGGGTGTACAAAGAGTAAAATATGTTGGCCACTACAGAGATTTGGGGATTGTACGAGATATTGAGCTTTCAGATGACAAAGATATTCAGACACAACTGCAATGTCAAAAGCTTATTTTTCCCGATGTTCGAACGCGGTGAAAAATGTACTTTTTTGTTCCTTCTGTACGCCCATGTACGCATCACAATTATGGTGTGATTTCAGGAAGGCATACTTCCACAGATTGTTTGGGGCTTATAACTTTGGTTGAAGGGCACTGTACAACGTGCCGTGGCGAGCGAGTGTTAGTAGTCATCAGGTTCAATATAACATTCCTACCTTTGAGGCTTTATTGAGATAAAATGTGTACCTGTTTCACGAAAGATGCAGAAAGTCTAACAACGTATGGCTGCGCGCTTTGATGCAGTCAGATTGTTTATATTCGTACTTATTGTTTTAATACAACCGCATTTTACTTTGTGACTGAAGTGTCAGCCTTTCCGATGTTAGTTTGAGGGCCTGTGGACTGTGCAGGCCACAACGCATTAGTGCTTTACTTGGCATTGGCCAGGGTTGGACTCTATTTCTTAACATGCGATTTTCGTGTCCTACTCTGGATGGAGTGTTGTACCAATTGTTACGAGTTAGCGAACAACTATGTTAAGAAAGTGTCTGTAATGTAATGTTGTACGAAGTGTTACAAGTTAGCTAACGAATGTCTGTAATCCTCAAGTTCTACAACCAACACCGTTGCAAAACATTCTGTGTCTATTATTATCAACGTGTGCTGTGCAGATAGTGTGTGCTTGTGCTCTGTGATCTTCGTGTCTGGTTCATTAAAAAAAATAAATATCAGTGAGTATTATTTTCAAAATTCATTGTATGCTTATTATTAAATATATTGTTGCTATTTTCCTCAGCCTTTCTGTTATAAAAAAGTTTTAGGGGCATGGGCGTGGGAGAGCAAGGACCCCAGGATTTTGAAATTTGACATTTTCCCATCAATTGTTTTGTAAAAAAAGTTGTTTTCTTAGTTTCGAGTGACAAAAATGAAATTTTGCCGCTTTTGGCCCCCTGAAAATACATTTGTGGCCAACCCCTGGACATAACTGTAGGAGCAGGCAAATTTTTGGGCGTGCAAATGATTTTTGCCCGAAGTTCCCCAAACTTGCCCGAAAAGTTTGTCAGGGATTTTTACTGGATTTTCAAGGATTTTGCTCACATTTCAACAAATCAAAACATTTGGGGTGCGCTTTTCCCCTGCACCCCCACCTACTACACCACTGCCCTTTACGAAAAGTGATTAATTTTTGGCGACAACGGCGAAGAAAGGCTGAGGAGTCAAATTACTATTGGCAAGATGATGACTGGCGAAGGAAAACGCTTAGGTTTTCCCCTAAAAGTTTGCATAAAGCAATACTGAAGTACCTACAGTTGCATACATTTCTTGACGAAAGGTCAAAAGGTAGTTGGGCGAAGTTATGTTTACAAATGCCAATCGTGAAAGCATTTCACTAGAGAACTAAGGAAGCCTTTGATAATAGCTACAGCTACCGGTGATTTAGGAGCAGGCAGTGGCGTACTCCTAACTTTAGGAGTGTAGGAGACATGCGATTCAACTGCGTTTTGAAAAAAAATTTTTTTTCGGATCACATTTTAGGAACAATGAAAGAAAGAAAGAAAAATTAAAGGTAAACCCATCAGTTTAAAATCCAACTGCCATTGAGGTTCCGTAACTGAGGTTGCTTGTGTCTGAAAAAGTGGTAAAAACTGCTAATATCTTGCTGGTCATTTCATGAGATATAAGCAAAGAGAAGTGATTGGAAGATACAGTAAATCTTGGTGCACAATAGTACCACGATATTTTAATGCTGCGTCAGATTTATGCCTGGCTGATTACATCGTAGCAAATGCTTGCAAGGATCGAAGTTGCTTCAATCACCAAGAAGCTTGACAGCAAACTCTAATAGTTAGAAACAGTCAATAACATAGTTTGCAAGAAAAAAAATGTGGAAGAGTATAAAATCAAAGCAAATATTTCATTTCGGTGACATTAAGACCCAAAGTTATAATTTAAAAATAAGATACTAAACAAAAATGGTCATGCCCATTTGAGTGTATCTCGTACTAGAAGGAGATAGAATTGTTCGTCAGTCATGACAACCCTTTCCCGGAATTTTTTCTAATGACCAAAGAAATGTGTGGAATTTTTTCTCTACAAACAAAAGAAAGAGCAAGAAAGAGGTCATCGGATTTTTCCTAAATGAGACGTTTCATGGCTTATCTCCATGGATTCAATCCGCAACACAGACTTTTTCTTGCCTGTAACCTTTCTGGTTTTTTGGAGTAAGAAACTGACCTGGACACGAACCCAAAAACCGGGGCGTCAGGCCTTCCTACACATCATAATTCAACCAAAATTAGGGTAGAAGACGTGTAGCCTCAACCTGACAGTGCTGTCTCAGGCTTCTCAACCATTTCGAATCCACTACGATACCAATTGTTTCGAGAAATTTTTTAAAACAAAAAATTCAGAATATTTTCAAACGCGCAACAAGCTGATTAGGAACATTGGGATCATTAATAACCTATGGCATGGTCCGTCCGTGGAGTGTACATGGCAGCCACTCCTCTGCCAAAGCAAATTTCCCTGAAACGCAACCAACTCCGTGTAATCAGCAGCAACCCAGAGCAACATTTAGCAGAAATGGCTTTGCGGAAATTTACAATCCTTTCGCCAGATGTGAGCAACGTTAGCAAACAGCAAATGCAATTAGACCATTTCCGGAGATGTTTTGATTAAACTAGGCGATATGAATCATAATATATTCGATGTATACTAGTTGTGGCCAGGGGTGTAGTAGGGCAGGAACGGCATTCCTACACTATTTCATAATAGCCCGACTTGAAGATGTGTATTTTTACTCAGATTTCTACTGTGTAGCTCCAGACGTTGCATAAATGAACAGATTACAAGCTATCTCTCGCGCAGCCGCAGTACCATAGCATAATTATGTAATTACTGAAATGGCCGGAATTTTGGACGCGTTCCCACACTTGTTTTGCTTGAAAATGGCAAGTTTTTGTGTGCGTCCCCACACTTCTTTTTTAGCACTACATCCCTGGTTGTGACTTTACTGAATGTTCAAGACGTTCTGCATAATACAGCTCGTCAGCAAATGCGATTAGTTAAAGTCACCACTTTTATGCGCAAATTTCAGAGATTTTGCTAAAAGGTTTAATCTAACCTGCAACCTAAGGGGAGCTTTGTTGAATTGCAAAATTTAAACTATTAATAATTGCAATCACCAAAATTTTTTCCACAAACATGAATGACATGCAGCTTCCTAACAGGTCTATTGCTTGGTTCTATTTATTCGTGCAGCTTCCATTTCGCTTCGAGTACCAGAAAAATATTTTTGCCGGCACTAACCCACGAAGTAATATGCGTATTCCGTAACACTAATTGAAAACTTAGTAAGTGGCGGGAAACTTCTCCCTCTGTGGGAAACGCTTACTATTCCTGTAAGTTACATTAGATTCGGGTCAAAGCGTCGGTTGCTGGTTTCTGTCCGGAGACCACTACCTCGTGTATTGTCTCAAGAGTGCACAAGATGTAAGCTCGAATGATACGCACATGTGTATTGCAAAGAACGCGGACGTGCAATGCAGGATAGGCTGGGTTAAAACATTGGTTTTGCAATCAGACACGAAATCATTGTCATGTCTACACAACGCAGATTAACAAAAACAAGTGCGAAGAAGCGAACCGTGGGATCACTGTTAATTATATGCAACCACGCAGTGCAGAAAAATGCACAACGGATTATATCGTACTGCTAAGTTTACTGAAGCCTAAAACCCGTATTGCGCTTGATGAGGACAGTGGAATAAAATTCATAAATGCCGTGCTTGTAAAACGCATGTTCATGCCGCAGTTGTCCCACTTGAAATCCGACGTCCATGCTGCCACGACATTGCAGTAGTCCGCGCTCTTCTCGAACACGGCTCGCGATGATGGGGCGTCGGTGTCGCTGACGTGAGACGCCTTTCGCGCCGCACAAATGGCGGGAAGTGATTGCCGGAGGCAAAACCGAAAAGTTGGCAGGTACTTTAATCGCAACAGACAAGCACATTACAACGTAGACCAGAAGCGCAATGGAGAGAAAAACAGACAAATCAGAGGTTTACCCAGTGCGTGCCACATTTTTTGTAGACCTTCCAAAACAAGCCAGTTAGAATTAAGCTCTCGGTAAACGTATTGGCAAGCATTGCGGACGTCCAACGTACCACGACAGAAGTGTACAACATTTAAATTTGCCATAAAATAACGTATAAAGTCTCTTAAAAACATGCGATTGATCATGCGACAAAGCCTTTATTGTTATTGCCCGACAAACTGAAGCCAGTGTTTGAGCTTCGTCGATAACGGAAAGCGACGACCACGATTGCCAGAACCAAACAGATCAATGCGAAGCCTCCGGCCACAGCGATGACAATGATCATAGTCGGGTTCCAAGTTGGCGGTGGACCTGTTCAAGACAAAACAGCTGGTGGTGAATCTGTTAAGACAAAAATTATGCCTCAAAAAGGACACCCAAGTACTGGTAAACGTAAACCGGTCAGCGAGTGCAGAAAGCATCCTAACTCTCCTACCACCTGCAATTCTTCAACAAATTAAGGAAACAATGTTGAAGAAAGTGCTGGAGGTGGGGCGCTAGGACAAGACCATTTCGAAGCTGAGAAGATCTGCTTGAAACACTAAAATATTACCTGAACGGCGAATCGCTGTGCGTCGGCCTTCCGGATCGGTGGCGTACGTTACTTTAATATGATCAGGTCCGATCTTTGTAACAGTTAACTTCGACACAGGTCCAACGGTGATGATGTGCTGCTGCGTGAAATCTCCAGGCCCATACGTGTCAGTTGACGTAATCTCACGTTTTCGTCTGGCTGGACATGTCTAAACGAAGAACGAAGACGTACAAGTCACTATAAGCTAACCACCGCCATGGCTGCATGCATAGTATGGGCAATCACCAAGGAACTGCTACGAAACTTACCGGTGAGCACGGTTTGTTGATGCAGATTTGCAAGTCACAGTGAAGCCAGACGTTGTTGAAATTGACATCATTTCCTACGAACTTGAAGACGGGGCTGTACCACAGACCTTGATGGGAGACGCCATTTTCCGAGACTTGCACACGACCGTTTCCGGCCGAGGCGACCGCACATCTGAAAAAGCAACAAAACTGTCGTTAAAACTTAGAAAACGCTAAGCTGCTTGCCAACGCTGGTAACAAAATGCAAATGCACAATACTTCGTTTTCGTTTGCACGTCTGCTCAAAGTGAACACACCTCGAACTACTTTATTTGCGCCGCCTTCCGCATCCAGCTTAAAAAACAACTAGGATTGGCAAGGAGAACCAACATACGCGTACCCTTTTCTGTCACGAATGCATTGACATTCTCCAGCTTTGTTTCGTGCTGAAACTTTTGGTATCCACTGCCTTTCCTTTTTCGACACTCCCACAACGCAGACGCATTCGACTAACTCAACCACGTTTCTGATTGTCGTGATCCTCGCTTTCACACTGCCTAATTATAACGTCACAAGCAACGAGTGAAAAAGCCGAGGAGAAGTAAAGAAACCAAGATTTGCAAGAGGAGAGATGTTTCATTCCAGTCATGAAATGCCGGAGGCAAGCACGTTCTACCAATCCGTTCACATGGTTTTTCTGCTTGTGGGCCTCGGGCTGTGACAAACGATCTTTGTGCAACGTGGCGTCCAAGACACGCAATCGCTTGTGGTTCTACGTCGCATGTACTGTATCATCCTTGTTTCACGGCCCACATAACAAGGCTGTTCCTTTCGCCGTTCGGTTATACTGTAGGTTCATGTGGGTGGGTTCAGTAGCTCAAAACGATATAAAATGGGTTATACCATTTCATTGACTTTCACTCCATTATCTTATCAACCGATATTGTTCACAATCAGTTAGCAGCCCACGCTGTTGCCGCTTTGTGGCAGATTGCGAAGACAGCAGCCAGTCAAATTATGACCACACCGCAATCCATCTGAAACTGGACAAATCTTAATGTGAACGCCTTGCAATTCTGAATTTTATCGAGAGTGTAACTGGATACCCTTGAAATAACGCAGAACCTCAAAGTCAAAAACTACGCGCTTATTTGACTTGTGCCCGAATTGTTATCAACTTAGAAAATCATAAGTGCAAGTCTAGCATGTGAAACTGAGGCAAACGTTGGTAAAGTGTCATTGATCACGTAGATTGTAGAACACCACTTGCACAACCTCAAGGGATTGTTGGCAAACTAGTCATGCTTGATCCTGCGAGAATTAACCAAAGATAAGAATTTGGTCGTTGCTTCTCCAGGCTTCATTGCGCGAACAAGCCGGAGATATCGATATTATTTAACTTCTAAACTATGACACGGTAGTGAGCAAACCAGTGGCCAATCTTTTGCTTCCTACAGATTTCGGTAATTTAGGTTCGTAGTTCTGAAGTTTGTGTTGTGAAGTTTTTGTGCAGCGCCAATATGACTGGTAAATGCGGAGGATAACAAAAACATGTCTAGCAATTAGGCTACGGTAATCAAGATTGTTTTACCTCGCATGAAATTGGGAAACTTGGAGCAACAACCAAACTTTTGATTGGAATTCTTGCTTGTAGCAAGCCAACCATTTGCAAATTATTCACACGCACCATATATAAAGGCAATGATTTTTTAATTTTATTTTATTAAAAAATGAAAATGTGAATGATGGCTTGAACGTGTGGCACGTGTGGCATATGAGATCGCTTCATATTTGTGTAAATACCTAACACTTAGTGTTTAGTTACGAGGGCATCTGCCCGAGAATGATTTACAAAGCCAAGCACGCTCTAGAACTTGACCCAAAGACAAAGTTTTTGCTCAGAGCACAATCAAACTGCTATAAACTGAAAACCAAGTCTTCAGTAATTATGCTTGTTGGGTAAAAGGGGAATGAAGAATTGCATATGTCACGTCTGTTCTGATTTGTTTTGTGTGTCATATTTACTTTTCAGCACAGCATGAAAAAACTCACAAGGTTGAACAAGCCATTTGTTGTTACCTGGCCAAAGTTCAGTTGCAGCACGAACATTGAAACATTACAGTGAATTTTGAATTATTGTGAAATAGCAATCTTAACTGGACATAGCAACAAAAACATTCGGTGAACCAGCAGCAAAAGTTTTCATAACAGACCTCGAACTGCACAGACAACATGTATCCCAAGCTTCTAAAACGCAATATTACCTAAGCAAGCCCTGAAAACTAAAAAGCGGGAAGGTTTCATTAACCAAAATAGTTTTGCAATGAATAACCCTAGGTTTGTTTTGATATGTTTGCATAAAATTCTTAAACAGTAATGACCAGCAAAGCGTTAAGATCTGTTTATAAACGTAAAATGTGAGTAAAGCTCATTTTTCACATAGCAAATGATTAATTTCGCTTGTCATCTGTTCTTACCTAACGCTTTTAAACTAAAGCATACCTTATTTCGGCAATCGAACGTACAAAAGCTAAGCGCACAACACAAACTAAAGCAAATTTTCAGTTCTGAAACTCTACGAATGCAACGTAGTTTCACGCTCGTGCATCACAGAGCTAGAGCGCACGTGTTGTTAGGTTTCTACTCTTGGCGCAACTAGACTGTTTCGTCAGTTCCATATAGGTCATATGCCTTCATTTCAAATGCTTATAAAACACATTAACTTATAAGAAAGAATAGAGTGGCCAGTTTTTCTACATTTTAGTGTTCAACGCATTTTTCACTGTTGCGAAAAAACAGTAAAAGCGTTTCGTTGCGGCCGCAATCCAACTTCAACATCACCTGCGTTGGTTCAAACCGCTACCTGGTCGTCATCCATGACATTTTTAATTTGTGACGTAACAGCAAGACCTGTGACCTACAGACAACATCCGGTCTTTTAAAAAGTCTCCAAACGGATCACCCCGAGAGCAGGCTTTCAATTCGCCGTAATTCCAAAAAAACGGTCGAACGGAACGCTCAACTTAGCTGTTGACTGTGACACATGAACAATAAGAGGTTATGAATGAAAATGGTTACAAGGAACTACTTTGAGATACCTGGGCAAACTTTTTAAGCCAGAGTGTCCTGTTTGACATCAAAATTTGCGCGAAACTGTTAGAAAACAGTAACAAAGTGGCCGAATACAGCCTGGCAGAATTTAGCAACATTCTTGCCCCAGCATGAGCTTTGTCTCCGAGTAAAGTGACTACGATAAACAGCACCACCAAGTCAACCGACAATTAGATCTGCATATCAGCCAAGCCCTAGCTGAAGACAGATGCAAGCGCATGTCGTTTCAGTGTTGTTACGAAAAAAATGTTGGTCAACCGGTTAAGATCACGTTCATTACAATCATAATATTTATCTTAGCCAGGAGTCGGCAACCTTTTTTAACAAAAGAGCCATTCTGCTTCATCTTCCAACATATAGGATTGGTGAGGAGCCACGAAACATTGACACCGTTTCATTTTTCATGCGACTTTACAGGGGCACAGGTTAAAGTGTAATCAACTCAGTTATGATAATACTCAAAATGATAAATTTCAAGTTTTATCAAATCCAGAGAGCCATTTTGCAGAAGCTGAAGAGCCGCAGGTTGCTGACCCCTAATCTTGGCAGTTACAACGTCGGGTACTCGCTCAACAATCTTTCAAAAAACTTTGAAATGATACCTTTCAGACAGCACCCATTTGCAACTTTAACTCTGCTCAATCATCTTTAACTTTTACTCTTTGTTAAGTGGAGGTGAAGCAGTGTACTGAAAACGCCACCGAAAGAAAAGGTTGTATATCGCATGCCAACAAAACGTTTGCAGAGGGTGTTTGCAACCGATTCGCCTGGTGAGAGCTGCCTACAGTGCCTCTATGCTACAAATTTTCCTGCCAATCGTCCCTTGTTGCATAATACAGGCTTGAAATAAATCAAAGTCAAGAACAGTTGATGGCTTTAAGCCAGTGTTTCTCAACCCCGAGTCCGCGGACTCAAATGAGTCCACGGAAGGCTCTGGCTGAGTCCGCATGCACCCGGGACATGCAAGTTTCTGTAATGCCCTCAGACAATAATAACTTTGCTGTCTCACATGGCATTTATACTTTTGACGTAGTGTGGTCATGAGCTTAAGCTGAAAGCTGTTATCCAAACTGCAGTTTGTTTTTGCCGTATTAGTTCATAATTGCTAAACGAAAGCAGGCGTTTGCGTATAATGACAACTACTTAACTTAAACTTGCATTTACTTCAGTCGTGGCAGACGGTGAAATCCGGCCACAGTTTGTGTTATGCTCAGAAGTCCTTGCTCGCGGACCTCTCAAAGAAGCTTAACTATCGAGTAAAAACATGTAAAATACGTTGGCGATATCGTTAGGCTTTTTAAATAGAAACACCAGGTAAAATGAAGTCTAATTTATCTTCCATCTACTTCAGGAGTACAAACTTACGCCCACAGTAAAGCAGTGCGTGGTTCTTTTACTGTTGCTTGGAAAAATGCAAGAGCAAGAGCGCCTTATACAGCAGAAGAGAGCTTGGTCAAACCAGCAGCCGGGGAAATAATGTGCAGTGATGCCGCAGCTCAGGGGTGTATAACCAAGCAGCACTGCAGGGCCAAATGTACACAGCCAGCTTGGTCCAAGGCGGACCACAGTTGCATGTGTCAAGCAATGTGGATTAGACAAATCGCTGACTGCCTACTGAAGATTGGCAATACTCAGTGGCGGTTCTAAAGGGGACTGG
>Ga0210059_1002725_pt1 | contig 27890 bp, 15 predicted proteins | sample Ectturendosymbi2_FD_188042 | JGI IMG/M metagenome (GOLD analysis project Ga0210059, IMG submission 188042) | Ecteinascidia turbinata endosymbiont from Florida, USA - Sample 2 (SPAdes) (version 2) | ecosystem: Host-associated > Tunicates > Ascidians > Unclassified | place: Key West, Florida...
ATTTGGGGATAGGTTGGTCCAACGCATTGATGTCAACATTTTCAAATTTAGGTTTAAGAAAAATTTTGCACTTTTAACTTAATTAGTTCCATTTGATATTTTTGTGGCACCTCTTCAGCACTGAAAAAAGAATTTCTGAAAATAGCAAAATCAGTTTCCAGATCTTTGAAATCAACAGATCTTTCCTAGAACACATTGGAAATTCTTCGAATCTTCATGGAATCTATGCAACCTCATGGTTTTGAACCGAAGAGGTTGTTACCATTGGCTTAGCCTATAATTATTAGTTGTTATGACAATAAGCAAAAACCTTAAGTCTGCTACGACGTTAAAAAAACGTAACTCTGTCAAACCTAATGCAAGCACAAAACTGACATGACGCGGGCCACAAACGGGGCATGGTGAGTCGGATTTGGCTCGCTGACCACCAGTTTGACACCCCTAGTGTATGAGATTGTGCTGTGCACTTGAAAAACTCTGTGCAGTATGCATCTATCTTGCAATAAAATCTGCAGCATGTCCCACAGTAAGTGTAACAGTGATTTTGTTCAAGGGATTCTTCGAACTCTGAAATTGTTGAGAGTAAGTCTAAATGTAATTGTAATTTGGTCAAAATTGTTTATAAATTGCAATCATAATTACAATTACACAAGAACAAAAAATGTCAATTACAATTATAATTACAGTTACATGAAAATATGTAATTAATTACATTCAGTTACAATTATATTTGTAATTGATCCAACTCTGGTGGCATGGTCGCTTTGCCCCCTGGCTACGCCTATGTCAATGACTAAGTCCGCAAATGTCAATGGTTAAAGTTATTCCAGTGCTATAGCTTGTTGTGGGTTCCTGACATCTAGTCAAAATGTTTAAATTTACACATCACACATCAAAAAAGCAATTGGCAGATTTTATTTCTTTATTCTGAGAAGCAAAATAACTGAAAAATAAGAACAGGTCAGAAATTTCGCAGATGTCAGAAATTTCGCTTGACAACAGATCCAATCTAAAATCAACAAAATTCGTCATAGTCCGGCTCCAGTCCAAGCAAGTCCAGTCCAATGCTCATCTCTGCTGCAGAGATGACCGGACTGTCATATTTTGCGATCCAGATCGAATCCGGAATTTTTAAACTTCAGTCCAAGTCCAACCGAAAATTTTTAAAAATTTGAAGTCCAAGTCCTAATAAGATCCAAAAGATTGACAAAATACAGCTTGTCAACAACAAAAATTAAGCAAAATTTTCCAATATCTCAGTCCAAATGCGGTCCTGGTCCTAAATTTAAGAAATCAATCCCTGTCCGGTTTCAATTCAAATCCAACAAAATTCGTCATAGTCCGGAACCAGTCCAATCCAAGTCCAGTCCAATGCTCATCTCTGCTGATCAGTGTGCAAACTTTGGCACCATTTACCCAAAGTGTGCAATTTCACAAACCATGAAATATCAGGAAAATTGGTGTTCCGGTATAATGCGAAGCAAGATTTACTCTTAATTTCAAGGAAAAGATTTTTTGATATTCTTAATTTGATATTTTTTGTGCCAAAGCAATGGCAATACCGCAAATAAAGTTTGGCTTTTTTCTGGCCTAATAGTCGGTTTGGCCTTTTGCTCGCCTCTTTTGTTTGCATTTTTGTTGCTTTTTACCAACGTTTTCATCTGGGAATCCTGCTGTTGATGTCCGCGAATTTCAAATTCAAAATCATTGCAGAGCGGGTGAGTGAGTCACGGTATTGAAGTAGGTTAGCAGGCTTCACATTTTGGCTTTTTTGAAGTCAGGTTTTAAAATTTTGGCCCTTTTTTTTTAGAAGACAGTGGCTACAGAACATCGATGGATCTTTAAATTTGAAACCTTATTCGACCATCTCCTGTAATTTGTGACAGTAACGCATGACGGGGACGAGAATGCAGTAGGCTTGGTAGAGACATACTCGTAGTCGTACTGATACTTCAAACGTAAAAGTTGAACACTAAGCCTAGCTAAAACCTAACCATGGATGGATGTCGGAAAGATTTTTTCCAGGGAGGCCACTAGGTGATTTTTCAAAATTTTTCTAGGGGGGCTAAAAAGTGGTGAAATTTGTTTTTTCTCCTTGGAAACTAAAAAAACAACCTTTTTTGCTGAAATTTAATTTAATTAATTAATTTATTTGTTTATGAGCAGACACGAAGTCCATAGTATGAACACACACACTCTCCAGAACGCAGGTCGATAAAAACAGACAAAACGGAATGTACTTGTAGTACAAGGCATTGAAGCTAGCCGAATCACAGGGTGAGGGTTATAGACACTTTTTGCAACTGCATTGAAGACAGAACCATAGGGTTACAGACACATTCTTAACACTAAAGTTGGCTAACATGTAACATTTGTTTTGTTACAACACTACTGCGGAGTAGGGCGCCAATTCCTAAATTGGTTGAGTCTAGGTAAAATGTGAAAGCATTGATTGTAGCATGATACACCATCAATCAAACGGATGCTGCAAAGTTCAATCCCTCATTCACAGAGTAAAATGCGACTATAGTGTTCAAAGAATAGGAACGAATACAAACAATCTGACTGCATCAAAGCACGTACCCATATGTTGTTAGATTTTCTACATCTTTCAAGAAACAGGTATGTGTATTTTGGTAACAGAGCCTCAAAGGTAGGAATGGTACATTGAACCTGGTGGATACTATCACTCGCTCTCCAGGTCTGGTTGTATAGAGCTCTGCATCCAAAATGATATGCCACACACAATCTCTGCATCCATGACTTCCTGAAATTACACCATAATTGTGATGCATACATGGGTGTACAAAAGCAACGAAAAAGTATGTTCTTAACTGCATTTAAACATCAGGAAAAGGAGGCTCGTAGCTTTAAAAATCCAGGACCTGGATTTTGGTCCAGAGGGGCCAGAACCCCCTGATCCCCTTTCGATGCCCATGATCCTAACTACAACCCTAACCCCCAATGCCAACCTAATGCTAACACTAACCTAATGCTGACTCCTAAACCCAACCCCAAAAGTTAACCCCTAAATCCAACCTCTAAATTTTACTCCTAAATCTTAAACCTAAAGTTTGAAAAGTTTTGAAAAAAGAAAAGCAAAACTGCCTACTAATGATTTGAAACTTGGTACCACTACCAAAACAAAAGTCGCCAAGGTAAGAGGCAATCTGATAAACCATTGGTATGGCAGACTTGGAATCTACCCTTTAGGCTACCAGATTGACACTGTTTGAATGACCAACTGACTACTTCATTCGAACAGCGTCATGCGAGGTGGTATGGTTGAATAAGTTTTGAAATAGGAAGATCCATTGGTGGTTCCGTAACCACTTCTTTTTTTGAAGACATTTGCATTTTTTTGGAAATCAAAAAAGCCAGACAAAATTTGACTTTTTTTCACTTGGAAAGGCTTGGTTCTGGCACAGCATTGTCTGAGCTTCATACGTATTAATTACAAATCTTCTCTGACGAAAGTCTACGACAGATGCAGTGAGGGTGTAACTATAGAATATTACAAAGGTTTTACTGTTGCCCTAGAAATCAACGATGTTACTGATAAGAAACAAATGTGCGACAGTGTACTTACGTGGAAAAAATGCTGCTAAAGATTGGAATTGTTGTTTCTGATGACTTTTAATGTCTATTTTTTGTGTTTGGTTATACATGTTTTATGTGTTTATGCCTTAAAACTGCTCTCTGGCTTTTTTGAGGAACGAAGTCTGGCTTTACTTGGTGAATACAGGTTGGAAAATCTGACAGATGTAGTAGATACAACAGAAACAGACCCTAAATAAATTTAGTGTGTGGTTCTGAAAGTCACCTTGAAAAGGAAAAGAACAACAAATAAAGTAACAAATGCAAGGCAACAACAGACAACATGTTATCTAAGCCGAAAAAAGATGTAAGCAATTGACGAAGTTGGTGTCAGTACTACAATACTTTTGTTATTTGTAGGCATAGCAGGAAATCATGCTGCACTGGCCTATCCTCAAATACACTATTTTATTGTTCGTGTTATTATTGAGTATCATAATTTACTCAATACAATGTCTAAGTTTATAGTTATTATTGTCTCGGTCAAGGGTCAGCAGCCTATGGCATGTGTGCCTTTCTTGACACCCCAAGCAATTTGAATTTTGAATGGCACACAGAAGCTCCACGTTCTACATATCAATTTTTTCATGATTCACATAGAAGGCATATTGAACTTCACTTGTACTGAATGATTTGAAACATTACATTGGCACACAGTCAACAAAAGATTGCTGACCCTTAACTGGATTTGGTTACTCCAGGTGAATTTTCTTTTGAACGATTCCTACAGTGAAAGGCTGGACATGACGAATAGAGACCACCCATAACTAATATAGCAACAGCAAACTCAAAACTGGGTTTAGTATGTTGTTGAATGCAAAACCTGCTTACAATTATTAGAAATTGTTTGGTTGTGCTTCATATTATTTCATTTACTCTACATTAAAAATGATTTGTAAGAACTTGCATAAATTTTTAGTTTAACAAAGTTTGTGTTGGTAGCTTAGTCTGTACTGTACTTGGACTTGACAATTTTTTAGTTTCTACAGCTGTTAGGTTGTATTGTTCGCTTGGCATACAAGTAAACACATGAGCGTAGCAAGTATTCAACAACTAATGAATACAATTCTACAAGTGATTTATTCAGGATACGCGGTCAGTTTTCATCATTGTTTTCATTGCAGCTATTTAACAAAAATCACGTATGTACCAAATCGCTCATGTAAATGCATAAATGCTTACTGTTAGCTTAATGCAACAGCCTCAATTGTTACAGCATTCTTGTTGGTAGATTATAAAGCACACAAGTATACATTCCAACTCTTTTATTTTGTTGCTTGATTTACAACTACATTGATTGCAGGTTAAGGGCTGTTGTAAGTTCCTAAAAGAGAGCAATGGTTTCACAAAAGTACATAGTGATGGCCTGTGTAACACTGATTTTGAAACAATACATCAAATAGGTTTAAACTGCTTTTGCACCATTACATACACAAAAATATCCTAATCTTTGTGCACATGCGTTCATTGATATGAGTAAGTCTGAAACAAAATGCACATGCGTTCATTGATATGAGTAAGTCTGTTCAAAAATTATTATGCTGTTGTGCTATGCTTACAGAATTGCTGCAGTCTATTAACTGATATTTTTGAAGACATTGCAGATGACCTGAAGATAACATGATCATTGCATTAATTTTCCCTGGCGTATTTGCATCATACTAGTCCAGGGGTGCACAATCTGTGGCCCACAGTCACATGTGACCTTTGATAAAAATCTATACAGCCATGCACATGTAACTTAAAGTATATGTTATCAGGGCCATGCATTGATAAAAAGTTTGTGTCTATTGCAAGAGAATACTTTTGTAAAGACGGCCAAACAGATGTGTGGAAACAGAAGCATTGCAAAACATATCTTGAATGCCCTGGTGGCTGTTATTCACAAAATCAATGTAATCCAGACAGCATTAGTGAAAATGTTGTGCACCCCTGTACTAGTCTCAATGCAATTTGCTATTCTGTTGGCCTAAAAATCCAGTGCACGCCATTTTTAATTGCCAAGTTTTCCAACTATTTTGCAAGTTTTTCTTAAAATTGTATGAATTATTTTTTAATTTTATGTGGTGGTGGTCTAGTTTCATGCACTGCTAACACCTGCACGTGGGATGCACACCTTAGATGTGAGATCTTTAAGAAAAGGGATTGTTTTACATTTAATGTTCTTTTTAATCTAATTGGTTTTTGGACCTCTCAAATCAAAATTTTCTCTCTCTGTGGTATGTCAAATCAAAATTTTCTCTCTCTGGGGTATGTGGTCCCTACTTTGAGAACATTTGCAATGTTATGGTATTGAACAATTGGCGTTAATAGGACTCTGAACTTACAGCAGGTTAAACCCTCTTTTGGCTTTTCTGTTTTGTTGGAGAATTATTTACAATCGTTTAGAATGTTTTGTGTAGTGAAATTTCATGACCTGTTGATGCATGTTTGTAAATGAGTATTAAAAATGTTTCGCTGACAGATTTTTGAAAAAAAAGTGAAAATGACAGATTTTTTGACAAAAAGTGGCTTCTGTGAATCTCCGACAAAAAATAAAACTTCTAAGGTTGAGCCAGACGGGAAATTGATTGCATGCGGTCGAGATCCACCAGGACAAAGATGTGTTTACATTCCTCCAGGTATGAAATTAATTGATGCTTTAGAATGACTTTTTATACTTTAGGCTGTTACTTGGTGCTGTTTTGTTTGTATTCTATCAGTTTTTTGGTTGTGCAACCACATCAGTCATGCTTATACTTTCTTGTAAACAGCAAATACTCGTCTTTCCAAAACTAACGAAAACTTGAAATGAGTGCCAATCGTTTCACAAGCTTACGACCCACTTGAAGTGTTCATTATCCTGACCGAATTACATTGTAGTATATCTGTCTGGGTGGTTGTGATGAAGATGGTGGAAATTTTCAATGCTTTTCCGGCGTTGGCTTTTCTCCGACTTTTCTCTGAGACATGCATTTAGCAGAAAAACGATCAAGTGAGCGATGTTACAGACTTTTCAGAAAAATAGGAGATCGTTTGTAGCTTTTCACGAGTCCTCTCCACAAGTTCTGCGTGATGCATGTTGCATGCAGAAAGGCGGAAGGGTAAAAGACCATAACTCTTATTTGCTGTGCAACTGTTGAGTCTAATTTCCGAATGGAAGTGCGGGCGCGAATCTCACTTCTGACGCACTGCGCCGTCTGAAAAGATCGTCAACTGAATGTTGTTTTTTCTGACAGGCAAGACTTGAACGCAGGCTTGAAGTAATAACAGGTGGCATTTTGGTGACGGCAAGAACTCTTAGAATTCTCTGTGGTTCTGCAAACTATGAAAGCGCACAGCACGTGTTGTTTTTTTTGTTGTTGCTGTTGAACCGTATAAAGCTTTATTGTGCAGCCAACAAACCAGTGGCGCAACTAGAGGTTTGAGCTAGAGGGAAAATGAAACTGAAAGAGGTCCATTGGCCTCTGTAAGTCCCTAGTCAATACTCAGAAAAAAACTTGAGAAATGATGGTGAATCCGGATAGCTATACTAAAAATGCAAATCAACGGAAAATACTCCGAAAAACGTGAAAAGACGACAACCTACCAAAAACTAACTAAAATAATACTAAAACTGAAATATAAGCTAAGTGGGGTCCTGGTTTTTACATTTAACTGGCCAGGGGAGTCAAATCGCCCCTCTTCCCTCCCGTCAGTTACTCCACTGCAACAAACACTTCAAATATTGATTAAGCAAAACTAAACATTTTTTAAAATCTATGTTACAGTTGATAAACATCAACGCTTCAAATCTTTTATCAGTCAAACGACATCTATCAGGCTTGAACATTCGTCCAGCAATCCTGAAAATTCGTTTGTTAGTAATTTCAAAATTGCTGACTATTTCTTCCCACTGCGGGTTACGATCATCTGCAAGGCAGCATAGCATTGTGCAGCTTTTAATTTGAAATGAAATAACAGCGATACCAATGTAGCTGCGCGTCTGTCTATTGGTGGCTTCAGCATCACTAACGCAATGCTGAAACCGATCGTTCATTTCCGCCTTGTAGATGCCTTCTGCAACAGAAAGGTGAGCTTTGCGCTGGCAGATCGTGAGTGCCGTGCAAAACTTTCGTTTTTAAATTTTAACTGCAGTCCTGTCGGGGAAGCAAAAGAATATCCCTTGTTGAACTCATGGCGCTGAAGAACCTGTGACATTTTCCGTCGTAAGAACAAAGCTGCTGCGCTTGCTTTACCGTTGCAGATTTTCTTACTTACTTTAGTCAGTTGACTTTTTTTCTGGACTCACAACGCCATAATGATTGTTTCAGGGTTCCCACGCGGTATTGAAAGTATTGAATTATGAAATCGGTTTTCACGACCATGGACAGATATTGATTTTAGCGAAAATATAAATAAAGTATGGAAATCGCAAATTCAACCATTTGTTTATTCATATTTTGTTCTTTACCGCTGATGACAGTTTTGCAGATGTTTTGCATTGTGTTCCATGCATGAAATTTTGTAAAAATGAATATGAATGGTTGTATTAAATTCCTTTCATTTGGTATTGAAAAGGTGTTGAAAAAGTATGGAAAATGGTTTTTGAAAATGTGTGGGAACCCCGTTGGTTTGATAACAAAACGTAGACATTGGTTGAAGTGATATTTCAGGAAACGTTGAAGAGGAATCCTATCGTTTCGTTACGTATCAACAGTTTCCTCAGCATTCTCCTGTGGATCCGCGGCTTCTTGCTGCCTCAGGTTTTCTCTACACAGGCTACAAAGACCGCGTGAAGTGCTTTAGGTGGGTTGAAGCACATGTCGGCGCAGCTACATTAAACTGTTTGATGCATGACCTTAAATCTTGCCTACGTTCTCACTTGCTGTTATTGCATTTGCAGAGGTTGCCTCAGATGACAAGAGCGACATTTTAATTTTAATGATGAGGAAGAACCTCAAAGCTTGCGTCTGTTTCTGAACTAGTTGCATCTCAGAAATTCCACAGTAGCTCTTTTAAATACCGCATTGAAGCTTTAAACATTTCTTGCGTTAAAGATTAATGCAAAGAGTTGCACATATTTTACTCGGTGGACACTCGATGAAGCCAAACGCTGGCAAACGAAATTTGAGGTATTTCACTACTGTCAGGCAACTTGCATGAAAAATTTAGTTCGGTGTTTCACGTTACTTTCATCCTTGTCAAGCGTCCTTTTCGAAATAAAGTAACTTTATGAAGTAGTTCAATGACCCGTTTGGTATTTTTATGATGAAACTTTTGAGCTGAAACCACACATTTTGATTTGACTTTTGAGGTCCTTTATTTTCGTTCGTATATACGCAGTTGCGGTCAGCCTGTCGAGAACTGGGTGATCGATGACGATCCAAGATCCGCTAGATGGCATCTGTCGAATTGCGAATTTATTCGGGGCAGTGCCACTCGCAATATTCCTATGAGTAAGTGCCGTGATGACAATCAGCGCTGTTGCTTTCAGATGGACTTTCACGGCATAACGTTTATACTTAGACACCAGCCACAACGACCGACCAGCCTCCAGGCTATGTGGTGGTTATGGTGCATCAATGCTGGTTGAAAGAACATGAAATCATGCTTAATCGCCGCACTTTTGGCCGGTAGTCGAAGCAGATTTTCACAAAAAATTAAATTTATTGATACTTCTTAGTAGATACGACGGAAGATAAAGCTGCACATTCACTTTGCGCCGAAACAGTTGAAGCCAAGCAGCATCGCATGTGTGGCAGTGACGCGCGGCTTCACGGTCTGCATTGTGGCAGATGGCAAATTTCTTATTTTTGCGGATATTCAAACACGAACCAGACTAAATTAGTTTCGTGGGCAACAACATTTCGTGAAGTTAGGAATTTCGTGTATTCAGGCGATATATTGTTAACAGCAACCGAGCTTGTGGCAGACATTCGGAAGTTTCAACGTTTAAAACAGGCGTTTTAGAGAATATCAATTTCGACACCAATTTTTCTTTGGTTGATGTCTACCCACAATGGGGATTTTAAAAGTCGTGGACGTTTTTATTTCACCAGTTGAAAATTTACCCGAATTAAGTTCACCCCCATTTAATTGGTTAAAAAGAATGACTCTACCTCTTGCCAGGGTAAAAGTAGGTAACATACAGTACATTAGATCTCGGTATTCCTGATAAGGTAGCTTGTCACGTACTTACCTCACAAATTGAACGGAACACTCTGTCTGTAAACTTTAGCAACAAGTTTCGAGGATGGCAAATCTAATAGAAAAAGAAGGCTGTACTCCCAATACGGCCATGCATTGACATGACCCTCAACTTAAGGCAATCATTAGCAAAGTATTTACAGGTACTACATGAAATGACTTTTCTGTGGATTGAGGGTTGCTCCGTTCCAGCTTATATGCATCAAAAAAGAACATATGTGTCAAGAAATACAGCATGCTGGAGTTTCGAACTCTTTATATGCTTGACGTTTTTTTCGGTTGTGGGGGCGAATTGCGTGGATTCGGTATTAACCGCGCTAAACACCGTTGTGACAAATCATATAGTTTTCAACGAGGTGGTCTGTCGCTGAGATGGCGAAAGATGAAACCTATTCTTTTGCATAGTGATATATTTCTGTATTGATAATGGTTCGGCCTGTTGCGGTTTTACTTTGCCAAGCGGTGACTATTTTCACTTTATGGAGACGTTGAAGCAAGCTCTTCATCGCCATTTACTACAAAAAGGGTAATTGAAAGAATGATTCAGTTTTAGCAAACTAAGAAGAAACTTCCTCGATTTATTCAAACGTGTTTATAACCACGTAACCAGTCTTACTGTATATCCATGAAAAATTCTTAAGTCATCCCTTACAACCACTATAGAGAAAACCCATCCTCAAATTACACAATGGCTGTTGCTACCCGGCCATAAATTAGCGCCTTCATTCGTAATCTTTGTGCATCACAAACATTTTCACGATGAACCAGACAGAGCAATTTGACAATAGCCTTCATTATGGAATAGGTATTTCTGGCAACAAGGCATGTTATTTTTGCATTGAGAACATCGATGTCCCCTTCTGTACTTCCTTTCTGGTATCTACACTTCGCTTTTCCGCCGTCCACGAAAATAATCATGGAAATCTGTGTAAAGATCACTATCTTAGGTCGTTATGAAGCTTTTAGGCAAACTGCGGAACTCTTGCAGCAGGTTTTTCTCATTAACAGACCACTTTATAAACTTCAAAGGTAATTGTTGGTAAAAGCAGGAAAACTAAATTTCGCTCTTATTAGACACCGTTGCATACGACTATTTTAAACACCAGACGGCGCTAAACGTCCATGCTCGCTTTACAATTAATTAGTCTATCTCTATCCTGAGCCATGCGTGATAGCTTACCAGCAACCTTACCCTTTTTAGGCCGAAGATCCCAAACATTTTAAACTGTTAGGGTCTTTATGGAATCCATGGTTTTTCTTCGACCTCCATGCAAAAGGGCACCGTCAGAACTTCTTCCATATTGAGGGCAGAGAGAGAGAGAGAGAGAGATGTATGTAGCGACGGTGAGTGAAGTACATATATTCACAGAAAGACGAAGAAAATACAAAATAATATTTAGCAAGCGCTACAGTGGACAGCAGAACACAGAAAATACAGTCTTTGCTGTATATAGTGGGTTATTTTATTTATTTTCCGAAGCTCGGACATCGACAAACCCTAAGTTTATCTGGTCAAAATGTCCAGGAAAGGATTAAAATTTTTTAGTACATTTGTGCAAGTAAAGCCAAAACTAAACCACGTTAACATTTAATTACAGTATAAAAATGTTAATTAATTTTGCAGTGGGTAGATTTATTTTTGCAGTGAATGTCAGTAAACCAACTTTGAGCAACAGACCTTAAATAGAATAAGAAGGAATAATAAATAGCATTATGTATAGAGGCTTTTTTATAAATGCTACTATTCGACTACATCCTACGCTAGTGTTTGTCAAACACTTTTGGACTCCACGCGTTAATCTTCTTTAGATAGTTCCATTGACCCAAGGTGTTCCATATCGAGCACTGTAGAGAATCTGCCTAGAGCGTAAAGAGCATAAGAAATTTTTAGAAAAAACGAAAGGCGGGGCGCGCAAACCTACGCCGCAAATAGATTCATAACCTATTTTTGTCAGTGACGATGAATGGCGTTGTGACGTTTTTGCGTGAAGTTTGCGTGTGACCACCGGGCGTTGCGCGCAATGCTATGCTTGAAAGCGCTCTACAATTCCACACGTTATCATCAGCCTCATGACGAGCCACTTGAACTTTCGCAAATAAATTGCAATACAGTACCACGAAAGAACAAATGAAGTTTGAAAGAGTTTTGGTTGCTGATCTTGTGGCGACATTCCGCGCTATTTTTAGTGAACGAAAATATATGACATCACGAATCTGTACAAGTCAGTGAAACCGCGTGTAGCAAGACGCACACCATCGCTAACCTCTCAGGATGGGCTTAATCCAGCTTTTATCTAAATCTAACCTTACGCTTATGATCATCTCTTGGGTGTGGTTTCGTGGATTCCGTCGCCTGCTGATCGTACTTCTCAGCACTGACAGCGCGTAAGGCTTCATAATACAGTATTAAGGATAGCATCAGGATGTTTTGGGAAAAACACCCTTTTCAACCAATCCCTGCAACTCCTGTGATTCGCCCAATTCTGTTTTAAATTCAGTTGTTGCTGTGCAGCGAAAAAAAAAATTACGTAAAGAAGAGGTTTTACATGATAGGAACCTCGAGATCATCTCTTTTGCTTTTAAACATCCAAACGTATCTTCGAAAGTTGTGTTTTTGACACATTTCAGATAATGTTTTTAACTTACGTGCTATATGTTTTTACTGATATGCTGCTAGGAGGAAACTTGTTAAATGAGTTGCTAAGTATAACTGCTTAAGATATTTCTGAGTAATTTGTTGACACGTTTTCTGAGCCAAAATTTTGGTCCTGAAAAGTCGATGTTACTTCCTGTTACAATTGCCTGAATGGCCTTTTTCACAAAAAAGTGCTATCCAAGTGAATATTTTGGTCCTGTCTTTCACTTTTCCGTATAATTGTAACGTTTGCTTGTGCTGGTTTTCGTTTGTGTAGTGTGGGGCACCGTTTGTAAAAGATTATTTTAGTGTTACATCCGTCATCTTTAACACACAAACTGCGAAATAGGACAGATTATCACATCTAGTGATAAATCAAACATATATGACTCACAACGTGTGTGTGTGTTTGGCAGTCAAGTATTAGCACCGCTGAAGCGTGAAAGCTTGGTCAAGGTTGATTGGTTGGGAAACTGCCATTCGATCAACTGATTACAGTTGAGCGCTGTCTGCTTGCAGCACTTTGTGAACTACGGTGTATCTGTCCGACATGAAGTTCTGGTGTAGCCAGTGGCGTACGCAGAAAATTTTCATGGGAGGGATTTCATTCAGTGGCGTATGGTGTCGTTTGTATTTGGTGTCGATTGTTAGTGACGTCATAATTTGACGTCATATTCATGCTTTCCAAACCAACGTTTTGGCGAAGTAATGTTTCTTGAAATTTGCATGCAAATTCATTTCGTGGTATTTGCATTAAGTCGACAAATTAACAAGCCAAAAGTATGCGAAAACAATTAATCCCCTTTGCGCAGGTAATGAAGTTTTTGTAAAATATCAAGCTCAAGGAGGGGTTCAAACCCCCCCCTTGCGTGCGCCCTTGGGTGTAGCAGCAAGGCAGATATAGCACTCAAGCGTTGACGTTTTTCCAACCAATCAACCTTGCCTAGAGCTAGGGCATCTGTCTGATATTACTTAGAAGTTATCTTTTTACAAGCAGCGCCGCACAATTTCTTGCTTTTTGTGAATAGCTCCTTGGTTTTGGCAAAGAATGTTGATTTTTTCCCAAAGATAAGTTTGCTTCGAGTCGTGCTGTGGGCGGGCGGTCGCAGAGGAGCGTTGGTTACAATACAACAGCTGTTCCGTCAACATCGCGTGCCGAACGAAGTCGGAGAGCGGCACAGGAAGTGAACGATGTGCGTGATTCTGGTGTTCCACGGCGACTTAATCCAAGCTACACCAATCCCAATCGTCAAGTTCATCAGTCATTGATCGAAACCTTCCCCTGTTCAAACCCAGTCAGTCCTCACATGCGAAATGAAGCAGCTCGTTTACAAACATTCAGAGATAGATCAGATGAATGGCCAGCTCATCGAATCGCAGCTACACCGGAACAAATGGCTCGTGCTGGACTTTATTATCTAGGTGAGAATGGTTTGCAGCAGTGCATGAGGAACGATGTGTTTAGCTGCACTGTTTTCAGTAACTTTTCGGTTGCTGCGAACGTTTTCAGGGGAGCATGATCGAGTTAAATGCTGGTACTGCAACGGAGGATTGCAGAACTGGGACAGATTTGACGAACCGTGGTTCGAGCACGCGAAGTGGTTTCCTACGTAAGTGGGTCTTGCCAATTGTTTTTGAACTTTCGAAATTTTCGTCTGATTGTTATTAGTTGCAAATTTTCAAGCGTTGATTTTTTGTGATCTGTTTCATGTTGGCAGCTGTGAGTTTGTCCTGCGGAGTAAAGGCCCTGAATTTGTCGCTAACATCGTGGAAAGGTTTCCCAACTTGAACCGTCCCGCTCCAGTCAACCCAGCTGGTCCATTTGCGTCACATTTGCCGCAAGCCGCATTTGGACAGAGGTACCGGTTCAAATGTTGAGGGTGCATTGTATTTTATTTGTGGCACATACTGTAACTGTTAGCTGTAACATATGGCTTCGTGTTGAGGATTGTAATGCTTGTACGGTAATATAAGCAAGAAGTCTGGCTGCAAAATGTACTTCTTATTTTCTAAGTCAGCTTATTCATCAGGGAGAACTAGGCCCGGAAAATTATTAAATTCTATGTTGGAGGAAACATTATCCACAACAATAAACGGTGCGGAATTGTGATAGAATAGCAATAGAAACTGAACATATTTCTCTGCGATATTTTTATGTTAAATCTTTACTTGAATTCTTTCATAAATTTATTTAAAGTACTTCAAGTTAATTATTATGGTGACGAGGGACCGCAAGGTCATGGAATCAAACCCCTCCAAGAACCAAATAAATAACACAAAACACGTAAACAAAAGACACGGAAAATGTTGATAAACTAAATTGCGCTATTTGAATTTTAATAAGCGCTATTTTTCTGATTTATTATTTCACAAGTTAAAAGCTGTCCTTCCCATTTTGCTACCCTAGACAATGTCAATCCAAGTCAGAGCATACGCATCATTGGCAATTTTAAAGAAAAATCGGTGTATTTCTGAAATGACAAGTGATTCCTTCGGTTTTGCAAAAAATGCCAAGAAATTAGTGGATACACGTTTGCCAGAAATTCGCCAGTATATGGAAAAATGCTGCAAAAACTGACACGCTACAGCGCCTTTGTGACGATGGATCTGAGGTCATGCCGTCAGCGGTCATAAATCTAACGGTAGCTTGAGCTCGACCGATAGGAGTTTTTTTGAACGATACCGATGTTTTCACTGCCGAGAAACGATTTAGATATTTTTGCATTACTCATGTCACATTTAATAGGCATGTTAAACCAACTCACAAGGAAGTGGAACTTGCTCGAAACTGAAGAAACACAGGGAAATGTTAGAGAATTTTTGCAAAATAATGATTTGATAAGCAAAATTTTTGCCATTTCAAGTTATATTTGAGGTAAGGAAATTAGCCGATATGATACTGTACAACGACATCATCGTTATTTCGACATGAACGATGTATCCGTCAAGCTCTAAAGATAGCCAAAGAAATGTTTTCCTGCGACGGCACCAGATGTTAAAAACTCAGTGTTTTCATTCAAAACGCTGCCAATTATGACGTAGTTATTCTTGCATTAGTGGCTACGATTAAGTGCAGGATGTTGTCGAATGATGCTTGCCACGTTTCACCGCACAAATCCATGTGCCTCTTGCGTGCACCGCAGAGTAACAGGGACCGGTGATCAAACATCGGCATCTCCGCAAATTATAGACCCGAGAGAAGAGAGGCGAGCTTTGGAAAGACGAGTGGACGAAGAGATGAACAAATCGCCTTTTGTCTCAGAAGCTGTCGTGATGGGTTTCACCGAGGAAAATATCCGCAAGGCGTTCTTGAGGTGCCATCACCCCTTCCATTTTCGCGCATTAAAATATGTTCTATTTGCAACGTAACCGTTTTTTAATGAGTCTGCAAACCGCCTTTGTTCCTTATTGTATTGAAACTTCAAGGGTTTTGTTTTTTTTTTCTGGGCAGTCGGTTTCTGGAACAAGGATCGGGATTCACCAGCTTTGCCAGTTTGGTGGATACGATTGTTGTTCTGCAAGAGGAAGGCGATGCATCGACCTCTGCTTCGGCTCTTGATCCCGAAGATGCTCCTTCAACTTCCTCAACCTCACCTCCTGACTCGGAGCGAAAGCAAAACATGTCGGAACTGTTGAGGCTCAAACGAATGAGTGCTTGTAAAGTATGTCACAAATCAAAAGCTTCGGTGGTTTTTCTGCCTTGCGGTCACTTAGCTAGCTGTGCAAGTTGTAGCAAGGAACTCAGAAATTGTCCGTTGTGTCAGATGATTGTCAAGGAGACTGTACAGTCCTTTATTGTGTAGTATATCCACTTTGCAAACCACTTTCTTTTTACTGAATCACCACGAGTGTATATGGGTAGTGGCACGAGGGCGTTTGAAGGCTTATGGATAGTGGCACGAGGGCGTTTGAAGGCTTACGGGTAGTGGCACGAGGGCGTTTGAAGGCTTACGGGTAGTGGCACGAGGGCGTTTGAAGGCTTTTCGTTGCCAAATTTAAAGTAGCATGGTTAGTGTTGATGGTGATGGACAAATGTTCTCAAGTGAATTTCGGCAGAAATTTTCTACAACAGTCATAGTGGAGGAAGATTTTCCCGCTTTTCCCTGTGGTTTTCCCGGGTTGCTTGGACTTCAGCCACACATAACATTAATTTGTTTTTTGTTAGCTTTTATACTTGTTTGTAGTTTTGTTTAGTTCTCGTCGGTTTATTTTCTTTAAGATTTCATTTTCCGCATTCATTCCCTCCAGTTGTCTTTATCAAAACACGTTACAGCTTCGAAAAATGATTCAAGGAGGACCTTCAGCTGCTGGTGCGTCAAATCGCTTGCATTGTTCTGCGCTCCTTGTGAAATACTGATATTATTTGCACTGTGCAAGTTCGAGCCCGAAACACTCATTTGTAACTTGCCTGAGCTTTGCTTTTTTTCGCTGTTTTTTCAAGTCATTTGTTTTTTTTTCAAGTCGCGCGTAACAAAGCAACAGTGCCAATGTAATTAGTGCTACGTGCAAAAGGTGTAAGCAGTTTTTTTTCTTTTCTCAGCAATTACAGCAATGTCAAAATACGCTCCCTTTGTTGTCGGCCAATACCCACCCAATCATATTTTTATTATTTTTTCTTCTCGCGTAAACAACGGTTTGTTCTCGGTGGCTTCTCGAGGTCACCGGCTAAATTTGGTGAACAACGACTTCTAGGACTTGGCTAAAGCTGTGGCTTGCTTTCCGCGTAGACTGATTCATTGAAACTCAGCATGCTTTCGCACACAGCACTGCAAATTTTTGGCATTTTGTCTCATTGATCCAGCGCCGCGTCGAACTTCCGTGAGCTTTCAGAGGTGGGCTCCTTACTTTTGGCCTCGAGGGCACGTTGACCACAACCCTGCTTTCATTTGCTTTCTCAGCCATCTGCGTTATTTGCATGTGAAAACTTACACAAAGCTGGCGCCACAACACTTGCGGGTCTCTTCAACCCGCATATGCTCACAATGTACAGTATTGTAAAATGTTGATTTTTCTGTTGATGTTGCGATTCACATCAAGAGATCTTCTGAGATGTCGTGCACGTCCAAACACAATAACCTTGTACCAAAGTTTATACAGCACTTTGCGTCTACGCTGACTTGAACTTAACTATTGTTGCATGCTTGGGTCGACACAGGCCCTGATGCCGTTTTTCGTGCTGATTTTTTGTCGGTCGCTGTATATGAGTGACGTAAGCGCACAGCAATCATAAGTTGAAGTTTTCAAACAGCCTAGCCCTGCTTGCTATACGCGTCGGAACGGAGAAAGTAGTAAAACAAAATCCAACTGTTTTATTTGAAACATTCGGAACAAAAGAACTGACCTCATTGTGTATTGCCAGCCACAAAAATCTAAAATAGAGTATGTGCTTATTTTGCGTGAACGTGTGAAATCCTAAAACAACAATTTGCTTTCTGTTCCAACAACTTAGAACCTTCGCCTCACAATGTCCTCCCATTCGCCACCCTTGTATCTCTCTTATTAAACCGCGTTCGAAACTTTCGACAAAATTTCATTTTGTACTTATGCTCACTGAAATTTGTTCGTTTGTCGATGTTCGCTTAGTTTAGAACAACATTTCACTTCAGCCAACTTCCCGCTAATTGAGTGATGTGATCATAGGCGTAGGAGCAGGCAAATTTTTGGGCTGCGAAGGAATTTTGCCCGGATTCTCCCAAACTTGCCCGAAAAATACTTGACCTCCAAAAAAAGCTCTTCATGTAACTTCGGGCGCCATGTGAAAAACCTATTCGTGTCAATTGGGGCGCCATAATTTTTAAATCAAACCATGTTGGGCACCATTTTTGCTCAGATTTTCTGGGAGTTTTAGAAGGTTCTCAGGGATTTTGGAGGATTTTGCCCGGGTTTTCACCAAATCAAAACTTTCGGCTGCACCCCCGCCTCCTACACCAGTGGATATGATTGGGTTCTTTTCACGCGTTGTGCGTAGCTACTGAAAAATACATGCAGTTGCCCGAGTCGCTGTGCGCAAGCGAAGTATGTTGGTCTGGGCTAAGGTTTTGTAAAATGAGCTTGTCGAACGTTTTTCATCGTTTGAGTTCAAGTTTAAGGCAATTGCGGCGCAAAAGATTCAATTCCTTGAACGTAGTTTCACCCACCAACCAAAATTGATTGTTGCGTTTACATGTCACACGCAGTTTTGAGTTAAAAGGAAAATAATTAAATCACTGCGATGTTTGGAAATAGGTGACACGATAAAATGTATTTGAAGTCGGAATAAAATTGCCAATAGTCTTGTTTAATAGAAGCAAAACTTTTACCTCCGTATCCCTGTGAAAGGGCGTGTCGGCCAATATCTTCGTGCTTTGACGCCCCACTTGCTTCACAAAGCAAAATGCTCAGGTGGTGGAGAGTCAGCGCTGGGTCACGTGACTTCGGAATATTACGTTGCGTCACGGCGTTGTGTGTCTCGTTGCACGATGTTGGTTGAACCGTCGGCAAAGTGTATCTAGAAAGTCGGAGCAGTTTGTTCATCATCCGCACGCAACATAATATGGTTAAAACAAGCTGTGACTGTTATGGCATCATCGTTCCATGCATCAAAAAGATTTTCTGTCGCATGCGATCTGTTGAGCGCTTGCAAACGATTGAGTCGAGCACTATGAAGATCGAGACTGGCCGAAAAAACAATTTTAATTGTCTGTCGGTCAAGTGGCCTACATGCAACGGACTTTCACAAACGACCTTGATTCCAGTGGAAGTCCTGTGGATATGTGTTGTTTTTTAGGCAGCAGAAACAATTTCACGTGGCTTCTAGAAGTTGCTGTTGAATATAAACTTCCTGCAACAAAATCTGACCCACGCCATGTTTCGAACCAGCAATTAAGACATTTGTAAAAAATTGAGCTTACTTTTTTCTGCCCGTTTTGTTGAGCGTACCGTCTGATTATTATCTGCATATTTGTCTATATGGCATCAAATTGAAAAGTGCTTTGTTTTTCAAATAGAGCTTGCTTTTGGGAACATTAGCTGAACACAAGATAATTTGTTTAAGAAAAATATAAATTGGTCAAAAGTCTTACGTTTAACCTGAATGTGAGCGTCAAGGATTTGAAAGCAGCAGGATTGTTTTTCTCGATCTGATCGAGCAAGAATATTTTCGATTGCAACGTTTTTTTGATTAATTCTGGCTTATTTTTAGGAAACTACCGCATGGAATTTTAACCATGTTTGCAGCGGACACATTTCAAGTTTAAAAATTCTTGAGAAGACAACAAAACTAATGCTGAAAGTCTTTCACAAATTTTCTAATCGTAAATTCTTCCACAATTTTTTTGTCTCAAAAATATCTTAAGTTTCCGGATGAATGCCTGCGCTTAGGTATAGTGTGGGTGAGCAATTCATCAGATTTTACCGAAGTTTCTGTAACATTAATACTGTGCTGTTGTGGTTATCGGCCATCACGTGACCTCGTTGTTGACGCTGTCTTTTGGTTTTCACATGTACTGTGCAGGGTAGGTGCTCCTGTGTAGTAATGATGAAATTAATGAATTTAATCTGATGCAGTCATAGCTCATCACAAGTAAGAACTTTACAGTTTCGATGAAATGTTGCTTATTTGGAGAGGCAACGTAATAAAATATGCCTTATTCGGCACATCATGGCTTATATATGGATATTTTTAGCATGAAGTAGAGTAGGGCGAGGCACTCAGTCACGCATGTTATTTTAACGGATTTGCGTGGTCGTCTGTTCGGTAAACTTACGTCGTGATCGAAATAACCCTAGCGATCTCTCACGTTTTAACCATTCGAAAAGGGCGCGACGGTCCTGTATCTCAGTAATAATACTGCATATGTGGTTGGAGCGTTACATGACGCTTCCGTGTTAGTGGGAAGGTTTGTCATTGGCAATTTGTCAAAACGTCACAATGGTGCAAGGAACTGCGTATAGGTTTGGTTTGACGCAATCGGGCTTGCGTAAGCGTCATCAGATGCTACGTTACTTTTTACAAACACGCCCCTTGTTGAAAATTTCCTAACGTTGTGTGCGTAATGGTGACAAAGCATCACCACTGGCGTAACTATAGAGGTTTGAGCCATGGGGGAAACTTAGCTGAAGTGAGTCCACTGGCCAGCGTAGGGAGGCCACAAGCCAACACTCAGAAACCAGTTAAGAAATAATAGTGAATCCGTATGTCATGGATGTCTATACTAGCTAAAAAGCGAGAACACCCCGAAAAACGCAAAAAAATAACCTACTGAAAACCATAAAAACACAAAATATAAAAATGTCAGCTAAAGGGAGCTCAGTTTTTACATTTAGGCTTGCCAAGGGGTGGCTCGCTTCCCTGTCCCCCACCCCCGTCAGTTACGCCACCGAGTACCACTGCAGCAAGGAAATAGTAACTTTTCTTAAGTCTGGTTTAACTCTTCACTTTGAACCACCTGGTTATTTCCGAGTAGAGCCTTTATATTTATACGTACATTTACACGAGAGTCGCGAGTAACTTATATTTTTCTTCTTTTTGATTTGTTGTAAGCAAATACAATCGTAAGCAAATACTTCAATTCAGTTTCCGTGACGACTGAATTATTTTAACAAACAATGATGCAACTTTACACTCTTCGATGTTTTTCACTTGTATTGCACTCACCATCAGAAGATACAGTAGAACGTCTGAGTGGATGGTATTTGAGTCGATTTTGATACATTTAGCTTAAACAGAAACATGATTAGGAAAGGCTGCTCTTTGCGCACAAGTCTTTATCTTCATGCCAGTTTCGGGAAAACAGTTTCTTTTTATTCAAGATTTTCCATAAAACTTCAAATACTTAAGTTTATCAAAGATACAAGTTGCTTGTTGCCACATAAATATCAATTTATGTCGCTTTGACACAAAAACATTATAGCAGCACTGTCAGTTTGAGTGGACGTCAGTTTGAGCGGACTTTGATGTTTTTTTCAAGCTTTAAAATGGGGTTTCAACTTGGAAGCTAATGCAAGGTATTGTGATGAGGTTGCTCATGAACAATTTTATGCACGCGTGACAATCCATCTTATGAACAAAATTGCTGAAAAAATTGGCCCTGTTGCAATTAATTTTACACCAAAGGTTTCAATAATACTATTAATTTGACTCAGTCACATGGTCCATATCACAGGGGTAATCAAAGAACACAAGGATGCAAAAGATAGGTGTTAAATCACTTGTACTTAAAGTTTTAACGCCTCAACGCCCGTCGGTCAAATTCTCGTCAATCTGGATACACCTTTTCAACAAAGTTTAATAACAAAAAAACTAAGAAATAAAACAGAGCTGGTAAAGAGATAATCTATAAGAGTAGTGAAGAAAAAAGTAATTGCAAAGGTTGCATCGCGATTTGAATGATTACATCATACGCAACCAGGCGCGAAACGAGGTTACATGGCGCCCGGGGCAAGAAGCAAGTTTGGAGCCCCTTGTTCGAAACTGAGGTCTTTCGGAAGCAGCTGTATTGTGTTGAAGAAAGCACATGGTTGTTACATTGTTGGGACTTTTCGGCACCCCTCGCAGTCATTCGGTGCCTCCCGCAGTGATTTGGCTCCCGGGGAATTGTGCTCCCTTGCCTCCCTCGTTACGCCCCTGTATGCAACTTTACCCGCAAACCTGATTGCTGCCTACCCTGCGCAAATAAGAGTGAAGCAACTTTTTCAAAAAATCTACCTGTTACACTGCGAACACTAGGTGGCAAAACGAACAGAAATCAACGCACCGAGCTACGACGAACCTGAGACACTCATCGTTGCACAGACGTATCGACAGCAGACATGGGGCGATTACAGCACAAATGTAATCAATTACGATTACTTGCCACATGCTCGATTACGATTGCGAATAAACAGAATAACAGTGTAATCGATTACGATTACATTAAAAGTAATCACGATTGCAATCGCGACTACATTTGTCTTGAAACATTCTCAGAAAGAAAACAAAAACCCATTTGCAAGATTTCACGTAAGTAGGCCTATATTTTGAGACAACATACGATATGAATGAATGCAATAAACGAAATTGCCAATCTGTAAGGATTTGCGATGCACGGTTGCGGATAACAGGAGTTATGGAAACGTTTCCAACATGTCATTAATATCGTTTTCATTGGCTGTAAGAATTAAGCACCAGAAAAAAGAAAAATCACATCAATTGTTGACTAAGATGTTTGTGCAGACAACAAACCAGTTGCGTAATAGAAGTTTGAGCCAGGGGGAAACTAATCTGAAAGAAGCCCACTGGCCACTTTGGGGGGCCCACTAGCCAAAACTCAGAGAAAAAACTTAGTTAACAATTGATGTGATTTTTCTTTTTTCCGGGGGGGCGCACTAGTCAACACTCATAAAAAAATGGAAATGATGGTGAATCCGAATGTGAATGGCTAGGCCTATACTAAAACCTAAAACCCTAAATCAAAGGAAAATACTCCACGGAGTATTGCTCACTTTGAATCAGTTTTAATATGATATTGAAGTTGGAATTATCTCCCAAAAAATTTTCTGTGTCCGATGCTGTCCCTAAAGTGACTTTGGCAACTTTTTGTAGTGTTTATCATCTTTGACCTGTCAACTGTATTATGCTTGAGTATAGAATATCGAGGCTTTAAAACCCGAAATTCATAAGGAATAAAATTTTTTTAATTTTTCTCATAAATTTATTTTTATTCAGAAAAATGTATTTTTCCAAACACAATGTTTTTGCCCAAAACGAAACTCCTTTGTTCAAATGTTGAAAGGTTTTTCCAAAAAATTGCGTTTTTTTAACGACACTTGGCCAACACCTTTTGTTTTATTGCGTCGTTATCCTACGTACCTGATAGTTAGCATAGTTAGGTCAACTAGTCGTTGAACTAACTTTAACCACTATATTTTGAACCGATTTATACTTTTGCAAATGCATTTGGAACGTCATTAATTTTTACATAGCAAAGGGCGATGCAGTGGTCTTAACTTTCTTCAAACAAACCGGTCGCTTGTTACCGTAGTTCGAAAGCGTTTGAACATCTTCGTGCTATAACCACACGCTTGAACTTCTTCAGATTAGGCTTACAATTTTTGCTGAGTTGTTTGGAGTGAGTGCCGTTGCCAATGACCTGTACGCATTCTCTGGAACTGGCTGAAAAACGCAAAAAAAGACAACTTACTGAAAACTGAAATAATACTAAAACCGAAATACAAGTCAAGTTGTGGCTCGCTTTTTACATTTAACCCTTGCCAGAGAGGGGAAACTTACCCCTCCCCCTCAGTCAGTTATGCCAATGCAACAAACACTTTAAATATTGATTAAACAAAAGTAATCAAAATTTCAAATGTTTGTTACAGTTGATAAGCATTAACGCTTCCAACCTTTTATCAGTCAAACGGCATCTATCAGGCTAAAACGTACGCCCAGCAACGCTGAAAATTCGTTTGTTAGTAATTTCAAAATTGCTAACTATTTTGTCAAACTGCGCGGTACGATGTTTTCAGCTGTGTGATGCCTTTTGGATTGTCTGCAAGCGCAGCACAGCATTATATAGCTTTTCATTTGAAATGAAATGAACAGTGATGCCAATGTTGGTACGCATCTGTCTATTGGACAAAAAGTCAACGATTGACAAAAGCTAACTGCATTCGTTGAGTTTTTTTTAAACAGTATCCGTGGATGATCTCTGTTGACATGCTAGTTATCATAGTTGTGGAAAGGTGCCTTCGACTTGGGTTAAAGGTAATTTATATAAATTACTGTACTAATTATGTATGTAGTCTACTCCGGCATTTACATTAACAGATCCACTCTGAATATATATAAACAAAACCAACACCTCTAGTCGTAATGGTACCGTTAACTCTTCTGTAGCCGAAGTGTCAACCCGTTTTTAAGAAAATCTCTTATTTTTGTTGCTACGTCTCACTAAACCCACTACGTTACTTCTGACGGCCAACAGGAGGCTAGCAGGAACAAAGCGAAAATTCGCTACAAATGCTGTGCTTGCCGCTGGACTATCTGGATTTAACGCACACAGACGAGCTAATGGCCTCCCGTCTAACACAACCATAACAAACTGTGATAAACGAGGAAATACAGCCATCAAAACCGCGGTTCATCGCACAGTGATGTAGGATGAAGATTTCCAAGTTTAATCGCGAAAGTAATCGTCTATTACGACTAAATTGACAATGTAATCGATTACGATTACATTTAATTTTTGGTCCGTTCAATCGATTACGATTACTCAAAAAACTGTAATCGATTACGATTGACGATTACGATTACCCCATGTCTGATCGACAGGTATTAATTTAACTTCAAGATGCATTTTATGTGACGAATTTGGAATTGGCACCCACGCCGTAAGAGGTTAAAATGTCAAACTCGGGAATCAAATCGAGGTCAACAGGTATCAAGTCAAAGGCAATCTGGATAGAAGCAAGTCCAAGTTCTTAAAATGAGGATATGAGTCCGGATTTGACTTTAGGCTACTTCTCAACACTGCTGAATATACCTCCAACATCTAATAGCAATACCCTCTGGGAATATTGATGCAAAGTTTAAGAACCCTACATTAAATGATACGCACAGACAACGGTGCAGATGAACACACACTAAAACAAAGCAATAGGAACTACTGCATCTGGTCATTCTCATTACATAGTGGAAGAAAAATGGAGATTGTAAAAGGCATTAGACAACTGCAGTAAGCGGAGAAAAAAGTGAGGTGAAGACATAGCTGTAGGAGCAAGCAAATTTTTGGGGGTGCAAAAGATTTTTGCCCAAAAAGTTATCGTGCAACTTTTACCGACCGTTTTTGTAATGTGACCTCCAAAAAATGGTCTTCCCTTGTTTTTCTGCACACCTTGTGCTCCATTTTTCAAAGTAAAACAGCGTTGGGCGCCATATTTGCCCAGATTTTCAGGGATTTTGCTTAGATATTTAGGGATTTTGCCCGGGTTTTGTGGAAAAGTTTGACATGCTTTCCTCCCGCGTGATAAAGGGAAAAAGGCTGCGAATCTTGTTCGGCAGCAAGGCCTTCTAGAGAGAGAAGGGCTTATTGTCAACAAGGCCTTGTTGATAGGCTGTAACGCTTGTTTTGCAATCGTAACGCTTGTTACGAAACACGAGGGAGAAAGCAAAGAGAAGGAAAGAGGAGCTGTTTTATGAGACGTATCAGTAACCTGTTACGCAGATCGCGTATCATCCCTGCATACATAATACATATACCTACCGGTTGGTGAAACTGAATCCATTCAGTGTCGAACGCGGGTGCTAAAAGACTTACATGGTTGCAGTTGTAATGGCGATGTCAGAAAAATGAAGTCAGCGAAGCAGAGGATTATTATCAGTTTTTTATTTTCAGAAGGAACTCGTTATTTCGTGTATCGAAATAACCGCTAATTTTACGGTGCCATTGAGTGGAATCGAATTGAAGAACCAACAAAGATTTTTTAAAGTAACATTGCAAAATTTTCAAAATGGTCTCACTGATGAGTACTGCGCAAGTGGTTTCCGACGGGACAACCATCGCGTGCATTAGAGATCCACCAGGACAGCACAGTGTCTATGTTTTTACCAGGTAAGGCGGAAAAAACCGTCGTTAGTAGATTAAGTAGCAAACGTTCAGAAATTCACTATTATTTTCTGAAGGTTTTAATGACAAATGATCTTCAGATTACCGAAAATTAAATTGCAGCTTTTGCAAATGTTTCTTAAAACCTGTATGAAAAAATCATTTTATCCAACTTCTTTCCAAAGTTTTCTAAAAAATTTCCTTTCTTTCGCGTTTGTTAGTTCTTCTTTTTAACTCCCATCAATAGATGACTGCAACTTGACGGAGCAGTTTGTGGAACATATACTCGTGTGATCAAACCACGCAAATATATAATATGATATGTAAGTATTGATTTAATGTTTTTTTATTCAGGCGAACCGGAACGTGAACTTTATCGCCTGTCAACTTTTGAGCACTTTTCAGAATTTTCCTCGGTAAATCCATGTCAGTTGGCTGCTGGAGGCTTTTACTTCACTGGATACAAGGATAGAGTGAAATGTTTCAGGTAGGCTGCTGATAAGCCATCACACGGTTTTAGTTTTCTTATACAGTTCTTTTTGTGCCAACTTTGTATGTTCCCGTATTATCGAAGGAAACGCGAAAGTTTGCATTTTTAGTGTCTGTAAACGGAGTATGAAACACGTTGTTCTTGCTTGAACAGTTAAATTTACCTGTTGCTAATGTTTATACAGCTTTGCGCAGACTGTAGAAAACTGGTCAGTTGGGGATCATCCTCTTTCATCTCGCTGGCACAAAATGGATTGCCAGTTCATTCGCGGTTCAGATGACTGCAATGTGCCAATCGGTAAGTACAAATACCGCTTTTTTTACACACGTGGATCTCGCTTGGTGTACCAAACCAGGAACTCAATTCTACGGGGCACACTATCTTTTTCCACCTCAAATTTTGTGATAAAAGTAATGTGGTACAAATTTCGTGTTTACATTCCTGTTGAAAACCCCAGACTCAAAACCGTGGAATAAATAAAAGAAATCGACATTATCATTGGGTTGGTACTATCGTGGAACACTCCTTACACACAAAACACTGCATATCACCCAACGTTTTTCCCCTGAAAAGTTTTGTAGCAAACCAGGTCCTTGCGGCCAAACACATTTGAATGGATGAGAAGAATGAATAAGTCAAAAAAATAGAAAACCCCGCTAAAAAACAAATCCTTTTGAGGTGGTGGTGAACTTTTTCGCTGCCTATATGATTCGAAATATATTTTACTCCACTGCACACACAGCGTTTTCAAAGCATAGCCTTGAAATGAATATATCCATCATGCACACCGGAAAGATATTACGCTTTGCTGAGCAGTAGGTTCAAGCAAACTTGAAAACAGGCAAATGCGTACAGGCAAAACAAAACACGCGTACAGAATATTTTGGCAGAAAAAGCGCGAATTATATTCGGTGGTTTATTATATTCGGCCGTTTCCTGTACTGCATAAACTTCTTGTGGAGCGCCTGCTGTCAGGGAATCTGACAAAACCCTAGAAGTTTAAGGCTGAAGTTATTGTTTCTGTCTGAGTGTTTCGTAAAAAATGAGAGAATTCAGAAAGTACATGTCACGCTGTTATTGGTCGTTTTTTTCTGTTTGGCTGCAGTGAGCAGTGATAAACGAACCATCAACCAACTTGTTTCTGCTCACTGCGACAGCAAGCAGTCGTTTAGAAAAGGGTTGGGGAAGTTTTTATAAAGTAAAATTTATCTCATGTTTCCTGGACTGCACGTGGGTTGTGTCAGGTAGAAATTCGCGATATGCAGAGTTAATGAAAACTTAGGCGGCGTTACTATGGTTGCAATAGAGAGCGGAAATACCATAGCAATCCCCGTTTTCTTCAAAGGACAGTGTAATTCTCATTTCATATGCGGGTCTCCAATATTTTTAAACCAATCAGATTTGCTGTTTTTGTACATGTATCACATCGAAACATTTC
>Ga0210059_1002726_pt1 | contig 27885 bp, 20 predicted proteins | sample Ectturendosymbi2_FD_188042 | JGI IMG/M metagenome (GOLD analysis project Ga0210059, IMG submission 188042) | Ecteinascidia turbinata endosymbiont from Florida, USA - Sample 2 (SPAdes) (version 2) | ecosystem: Host-associated > Tunicates > Ascidians > Unclassified | place: Key West, Florida...
TTGAAACTCTGGTGAATGGTCTTCCATAAACTGAATAATGTGTGGTTGTAATTTGAAATAAATAGCTTTTTAATCAAAGTCACAATTGAAATTTTCATGGGTACACATCTTTTTGGGTCACCCTGTATGTCACAGCTTTAATTATTAGTGAAAGTGATGTACGTGGTTGGATTTTGATCAAAGCACATATACTGTACGGCTTCAGAACCAATTAAATGTTTAAGGAAAAGATATTTAGAATCGCCGGTGACGATCAGTCAAAACAAAACAATTTTAAATGAAGCTCAAATAAAGCCTGCTGATGGAAAAGCGATATCATGAAATGTAGAACGGATATGTTACGGCATGAACTTTTCTACTCGCATTTCAAATTACAAATAAAAACCCATGATGAAAAGGGGAATACACATGAAAAGTTATCTTCTGAAAAACGATTCTTTCGGTCGTTCATAAATGTTCGTATTTATTTTATAAGTTTCTTAAATGTAGACGTCAACATCTGCTGCATAAAAGTACATCTACCGAATAGCAACACATATGATGCATAACAACACATCTGCTGCAAAAAATACATCTGTACATAACAACACTTCTGTTTCATAACAACACATGTACTACATAAGCACACATCTACTGCATAACAACACATCTGCTGCATAACAACACATCTATACATAACAACACTTATTTTGGATAACAACACACCTGTTCCATAACAACACAATTGCTGCACAACAACACATCTGCTACATAACAGCACATCTACTACATAACAACACATGTGCTGCATAACAACACATGTGTTGCATAGCAACACATCTGCTGCATGACAATACATATATGCATAACAACACCTATTTTGCCTAACAACACACCTGGTACTGTACATAACAACAGAATTGCTACATAACAGCACATCTGCTGCATAACAGCACATCTACTGCATAACAACACATCTGCTGCATAACAACACACCTATTGCATAGCAACACATCTGCTTCATAACAACACATCTGCTTATAGAACGAGCGCAGAAAATCGTTACAACACAACCGTTTTGTTGCAGATTTGAACGAGTGTGAAATGGGCGTCGCCTCGTGTGAAACATCTCAGACCTGCTCCAACACGGAGGGAAGTTACGTGTGCGAGTGTGGTGGGGGTTACTTGAAGGGCGAATCCGGAACGTGCGTCGGTGAGGAAAAAATATATTTGAAGAAATTCAGAAATTGCTTTCTATCTGCTGCGTTGATATTTTCATGTACAAACAGCATTTTCGCTGCATGCGAAAAATGTTCAAAGCTATACGCCACGAAGAAAAGTGTAAAACGCTTCATAAGCCAATAGTTGCATTTGGAAGTTATTGAATATTTGTTGCCGTCAGGAGTTTTTTCGCCTCTAATCCGCCGCTTTCTGCACCTTTTTAAAGACTGTTTGCGATGAAGAACATTTTTTTGCGTTCTAGACATTGACGAATGCCAACGAGGGGAAATTTGTGGAAGAAATTCCCAGTGCGTAAACACTGCAGGAAGCTACAAGTGCCTGTGTGGCAACGGATTAGAAGCTGTAGATGATGGCGTCACTTGCACTGGTGCGGGATTTTTTAAATATTATGAACTTCAGCGTAAATGCCTGCAAAACTATTCTCTGCACTTAGACTAAAACATTGTACGCGGTGTTGCTTGAGCTACGTCACTGCGTCAGTTGATGACGTCTACAGTGGAGCAACACAGATGCACAGATACAACCGTCTCTTAGCGAAAAAACTCATAACAGTCAATGATGTGTCGAAGATGGGCGGAGAAATCGTTTATAAAGTGGAAGCGAAAGTCGTTAGTTGCAAATAAGCTCATTTATCAAATTGTTTCGTTGTTTGCGCCGGCTTGTGATTCCATGAAAGCAATTTATTGCTGCTGAAAGACACTATAACACCTCGGTCACGTTTGCAAGCCTTCTGCCAGGCGAATAAGAACCGCGAATGGGTTCAGATAGCGACTCATCAATCCACTGTTAAGTTGTTTATTTTCTTCTGCACCATTTCAGTTATGTATCCAAATCCGCCATGCTGTTGGTTTATAACAAATAGTTTCCGTGACTCGCACCTTGAATCCAAAGCGCACTTTTTTCGATGTTAGGGAATTTTTGCTTTGAATATCGTCAGTAATTGCTGATTATTTACCTTTCAAAAAGACTTTTTTTTCAGTAGAAACAGTTAATTTTCACACGCTTTTTTCTTCAAGACATCGATGAGTGCACTCGTGTCAGAGGCATCTGTGGCCCCAACTTCAACTGCAGCAACTCATACGGCAGCTACGAGTGTTCATGCATGGCTGGCTTCCGTTTGAACGACGCTGGTCAATGCGCAGGTGCGGGATACGGCCATTGTTTACCGTTACATGAAGATTTCTTCAAACGTAGTCAAATGTAGCGTAGGCCTCAAAATTTTAGCGTTGTGAATGTTTTGCTTCCGTCTAAAGATCTCAAACTTGCATCTTGTTGCATTAATAGGCAGGCATGTAGCCAGCTTGGAACGCCAGGGGGGCGAAGAGCTTTCCAAGGGGGGGCCAAAATTTTTTAAACTATGTCCAATAGTTGTAAACTATGTCCAACACTATTTTCCAGGGGGGCAAAAAGTTTCTAGGGGGTTTCCCCCTTACGCCCCCTCCTGGTTACGGACCTGTTAATAGGTATTTTCCAAACAGTAAATAAAATATGTTATCGCTGTTTACGACCAGTGGCGTAACTAGAAGTTTGAGCCAGGGGTTCTTAGCTGAAAGGGGTCCATTGGCCACTGTACGAGGCCCACTAACCAACATTCAGAAAAAAACATGAGAAATGACGGTGAATCCGGATGTGGATGGCTATACTAAAACCCTAAATCACCGAGAAATATTCCGAAAAATGCACAAAAGCAAAAACCTACTGAAAACCAAAAGAATCTAAAACCGAAATATAAGCTAAGTGGGTACTCGGCTTCCACATTTAGCTTGCCAGAGGGGGAGATTCGCCCCTTTTCTCCCCCCGTCAAACGCCTCTTAAGACATATCTGTAAAAAGTCTGTATAGGAACATGGGGTGCAGTGTGCTTCTCGAGGAGCACTTCTGTCAACATTTGTGCGTGATCTGGCCTTCAAGGCCTTGATTCGTCATGTTTAATTACGAGTTCTGGTTTCGCGCAGACGTGAACGAGTGCGCCGAGTCGACGGATGAATGCGAAAGTAACGAGGCGTGTGCCAACCGGCCTGGCGGGTACAAATGCGAGTGCGCTACTGGTTACGAGTCGAACGAGTACGCCGGGTGCAAAGATGTGAACGAATGCTCGAGGAACACGTACGCGTGCGAGGCAAACTCGAGGTGCTTCAACACGGAAGGAAGTTACCAGTGCGCGTGCGCGAACGGATTTCGAAGAAACAATTCCAGCCAGTGCGAAGGTAACCAACCCCGTCGCCAAGCGGGGGGCGTTGGTGAGCTCAGTCCCCCCCAGGAAGCTCCCAGCTCCCCAAATTGAAATATGAAACGCTATAAATCAGTGGAATTTTTGTTAAATTTTGTTAGAGTGCTGAGCCCCTCTGCACATACGCAAAGATCCCCATTGAAAACTTTCTGGCGATGGTTCTGAATGTAACGCGTTTGAAAATGATCTGAAGTTTGCAAAATGCCTGCACCATGACAACCAGATGCACTGTCTCGAAAGCGCATCGAAATTTTAATTTTGGGAGAAGGAAAAACGTCATTCTTAGCATTTCGTCTGAAAACGTGTGCGGAAAGGTAGAGGCAAGAGCAAACAGGGATCAGAATCATTTTGCCCTCCTGAAAGATGAAACAAACGGGAAGTTATCCAACTACTGTATGTTTTCCGATTTGCTTTAATTAGAAAAACTCTATTATGTTTATTTTTTTCACTACCAATATCCCTCGATGTGCATTTGGTTTTGCCCGGAGTTTATTCAATAGCTGTCACGGGCAAATGAAAGAGGCAGGGTTTTAACCAACGCTACTTTGTTCCACGTTCAGAAAAAATTGTTATCATTACTATCAGGTAAACGCACTTACACTGTGCGTGCATTCTACTCTCAGGATGCTCTTTGTTTTCAAGTGAACAAAAAATTACGCAAGGAATTTCAAAAGCAGTTTCTCTATCGGATGTAAAGGCATTCTCGGCACTTGAGAGTAAAGTGCATTCAAACAGATTATTATCAAAAGCGCGAATGCAAAATAGAAAAATTGCTGAGTTCATTTTAATTTGCTCCTAATCAAGGTGACTTGCAATGTTAAGAACTAAACTGTGTGATACCGGATAAACTGATTGTTTTTTCCAACAAGGATGCGTCGCTTCTGATTAACCTTTTGAGCAGCATACGTTGATGGCCACCTGAAGCAAATAAAATTCAATCCAGTATTCAATCCGCTCAGCAGAACAATTGAAACTTAATTCAACCTACGTTTGAGAATAAAACAGAAAGAAAAATTCGTATTCGTTTTGCCAAACAAAATACAAGAGTAAAGATGATTATTTCTGCAAAACCGCGAGTCACTGCAAGGAACGGGAACATGCTCGAAAACCGGGAATGTGTGATTGCAGATGTCGACGAGTGTTCAGGATTGAATAACTGCTCCTTGGAAGCAGCGTGCACGAACACAGTTGGGAGTTACACCTGCGCATGCGCAGAAGGTTACAGCGGCAGTGGCAAAGTCTGCGCAGGTTTGTGTTTTTCAAATGGTCTGAGTGAAGTCATCTCACAATTTTCTGACACAGCTTTTTTCCCGCGGAAGAAAATGATAAGGCGTTTGTTTGGTTCAAAATGGGTAGTTTAATCCGAAAAAATCCGAAACGAACCGATCATGTTAGAGTTCCCTTAAGTAACTTTTAGCAAAACCTATCGCCCTATTTGCTCGCTGTTATGAATTGTTGTTGTGCAGAAATAATTTTTTATGATTTCGTCATTATCTTTTTTCAAGATGTCGATGAATGCGACGAAGGACGTGACAACTGCCACGACCGTGCTGTGTGTTCTAACAACATAGGAAGCTTCTCTTGTTCATGTGCGCCAGGGTTTTCTGGCGACGGAATCTTCGCTTGCAAAGGTGATTTTGCCTTCGGGCGTCTGGTGCTTTTTCTTTTTAAGTGATTTGTTCGTCCCGTACAAGGTTCTCGTATCGATTGAGCGGCGCTCTAACTCTTGACTTTGTCATGGATAAAATCCACTATAGAATTACCAAGTTTTAAAATACTTTCGTCGATACCGTGGATCAAAATGACCAAACAGAATAATTTTTTGAAAAACGTTCCTAGATAAGGTGTTTCCGCGATCGAAGCGGGACCAAAGTACAAGGAACAAAGTTTGCTGGGAGTTGCATTACTTACGTTTTGCAGTTTTGCTATTTTTAAAGTCATGAATGGATTCGCCTCAGATAAATGCTGATATCAAGTCATGCAAGTAACTTGGTGGCTGATTTAAACGTCACAGATATCGACGAGTGCGTCAGCGATCGTTGCCAAGACAACAGCGATTGCGAGAACACGATCGGTGCTTATGCTTGTTCGTGCAAAGTGGGATACAAAGAAGTGAATGGAGCTTGTGTTGGTGAGTTCTTGCAGTTGCTGCAGGATGTAAATCCGCCATTACGATTGCATGTATAGCATTGCTTTCCGAAACAAGTTTAGCATGCCTTTTTCTAACTGAACCTGATTTAAAGAAAGGTCTTCGCTTTCGAAGCTGCTGAATGAATCCTTTCCAGCGACCACACTGTTTTTGCTGAGTATCTTTTTCAGTAAACTTAAGCCGAAAATGCTTGTTTCAAAGCAGACCCGTAACGATAAACTATGTACATCAGGGGTGGTGAACCTATTTGCCATCACGGGCCGCATGAATTGCGCATTATCGCTGGCGGGCCGCAAAAGCCAATTAATTTCATACTAAAATTCCACCTTTACATAAATATGAGGGAGAATGACTTCTCTTGACTTGCTATTTAAGTACCTGCTTATCATGGAGCTTCGTTTTGACGCAATGTTGGACTCTAACTAGGGTAACGAAAATTCTGATGCGGGCCATAACAAGTGTTCACGCGGGCCGCAGGTCCCCCACCTCTGATGTGCATGGTGCAGGTCCTTCCTGTTTTTGAGATGGACTCCCACATAGACAAAAATCTCTTTAAATCCACTAGATACTTATTTATTGTACCAGTACAAAACTGGTTCTTCAGCTTGCGTATTTTCAAACAGGTATATTGGTCATGCTCACTTTGTGTGCCAAGTATTGACTGTGCTACGATTTCTCTGCTCTATGTCGTATCTTCCTCTGGATTAACTGTATATTGGAAATTGAATTTGTTGTCGCTTTATCGTCTTGCTTGGTATATCAGTTGTTCTTTTTTCTTCTTGTTTTGAATATTTACTTATCACAGTCAGCTACTAATAGTTATTTAGGTACTTCTGGAAACCTTAGGAACGCCTTGATAAGATAATCGTCGGGATTTTCGGAGTCCTAGTCCCGCATTTTATTTTATTGGAGATGTTCTTGTGTATTTATGAAAATATGGCTGGCGGGTAAGCTGGAATACAAAAAAACTATACTGCACTAACATTTTTACTTTGGTCAAGTGCTGAATTGTTGTCATAAAATTCTTCAACAGATAGAAACGAATGTGTGGAAGGTGATTCCCCGTGTGCGGAAACCGCTGAGTGCAGCAACATCGTCGGGAGTTACACATGCGCTTGCTTTCCTGGTTTTACTGGGAAGGGAAATATTTACTGCAACGGTATAGTTGTTTTTTATTCTTGGCGTATATTTTCCAATGAAAAAGTGAAAGCTATACGTTGAAAACATGTTAACGCGTCAGCTGTTTCTTCGAAAAAGAAAAAAATTCCTGGCAATACGCGAAGTCGCTCAGTTTGAAACAAACGGAAAGCAGTTTGATGCATTGGACAGAACAATTGCTAGTTCGTGCAGACAAAATATTTTTTCTGTTCCTTGTTACTCGAAGCAATGCTTAATTCGCCTTGACAAGCTCAAACCTTTCTTGCATTACTTTCTACCAGACTTGGACGAATGTGCGGAAGACTTGGCAGACTGCGACAGCAATTCCAAGTGCGTCAATGAGCCGGGAGGTTACAGTTGCACTTGCAAAGACGGCTATGATGAAAACAGCTTTAGCGTTTGCAGCGGTAAGGAGGAATTTTATCAAAAGTTCTGTTGATGATGATTTGAAAATCCCCGGAGAACACCCAGGGCTGCGGAGCTGGAACTCAAATGTCAGGCTCCGGTTCTTCAGTTTCGGGCATCTAATTTTTTCGGCTCCGGATCCAGAAAAATTTGGTCCATTAAAAAGTGACTTTGGCTCCGGCTGCAGAAAAATTGGCTCCGGCTCCAGAAAAATTTTGGCTCCGGCTCCAGAAAAATTTGCTCCGGCTCCAGAAAAATTTTGCCTCCGGCTCCAGAAAAATTTGCTCCGGCTCCAGAAAAATTTTGGCTCCGGCTCCAGAAACATTTTGGCTCCGGCTCCAGAAAAATTTTGGCTCCGGCTCCAGAAAAATTGGCTCCGGCTCCAGAAAAATTTGGTCCTTTAAAAACTGACTCCCTCCCCGCAAATTATGTCTGTGGAATTGGAATTCAAATTTCAGGTTCCGGCTCCATCATGTTAAATATTTTGGCTCCGGCTCCAGCCGTCCAAAATTGCTTTGGCTCCGGTTCCGCAGCCCTGACCGTTTGGATGTAAGGATGGTGCGTCGCATTTCGCAAAGTTGGGTTCGTAGCGGTATGCGCTTTCACAAGCTCGGAAAAGTTTTTCTTTGTAGCGAGAAACTTTGCTGAGCATGTGAAAGCGTATAGGGCCATGCAGTACACGGCAAAACCTCTTGTACTAAAACGCCCAGCAGCACGTCGACTCCGCAGCCTTTTTTCAGTTAAGCCAGGTAAAGAGGCGGTTAGCTGGAGCGAAATTGTTCATTCGCAACGCGATGTCATTTTCGCAGATATCGATGAATGCGCAACAAACCGTCATAGTTGTTTAAAAAACTCGGACTGCGTAAACACGGACGGCTCCTACGAGTGCACCTGTCGAACTGGTTACACTGGAGACGGATTGGGAGCTGGTTGCACCGGTAAGTTTCCATGCATTTCAATCTTATCTTGCTATAGAAAGCACAGTAGCTGTTTACAACGTCAGAATGCAGTTCTTCTTTTTCTGAGCCAGTTGTTCTAACCACTGCTTGGCCGCACTAGATCTCCGGGCAGATGTTGAGATGTTGAGCAGCCAGACTGCAGTGCAATGAAAGTAAACGTTTTTGCAACGAATTCTGGGAAAAGTGTTCACTTGAGTGTCGTTGCGGTTGTGCCGGTAATGGATGGATTACTTGATTTTTGATGAAATACCGGGTGAATTTAAATGGTACATACCAATTATCAGATGTTAAGTAGTGGAGAAGAGCAATGAATTTGAGATCGCAGGAAAGTCCGAATGTGTTTATTCTAAGATATTACGTGGTTTTGTGTTTGGGATGTGAAACTTCATTTGATATTGGCAACCAATTTTCAAATGGCTGAAAAAGCAAAAAAGGCCATGTGATCTGATGAGACTGAAACTCGCGGTTTTCTGTAATAATGCAATGTCTGAAAGCTGGTAACGGTACTGGTTATCCGTCATTGGTTTCTTCCGCTCCAGTGCAGAGGCAGATCTCACCAACGGGGTTTGGGCCACAACCACCTCTAGAACGAACCGAGTAACTGAATTAAAAAAAGGCTGTTGGACATCTAAAGAATTTGTGAGTACGACGCAATAGATTGCAAATGTGCCATCTTATAGACATCACCTCTGCTTAAGCTAGTCTCTGATTGGAGGCTGTCGTGTAGTTGCAAGAAAAATGCTTTCTTTGTGAAAGAGGCGTAACGATGATGATGTTGAGCCAGTGGCCCAACTTTGAGGACAAGTACGTACGGAGTGGAATCAACACGTTTGTTATGGACTGCTCAACGGGCGTTACGTTTTGGGCGCAAACGTTCACACGTTCACAAAGCGTTCTCATTAATCTAGTGACTTATCAGCCACGCCTATGTGTTGAATGCGTTTAGCTTTTGCTGCCTGCATTATTTCGCGTTTATTTGTCGCCTCGCATGTTTTAGCGTGGATCAGTTAGTTTTTCGTCAGTGACGTTTCGGCTCAAATTTTCTGTTTCCTTCCAAAGAGCTACTGTAGTTTTCGTCAACGTGCTTCAAAGCAACACGCATCTTTCTGGGGTCACTGGTTGGTTGGAGATACCGTTATGCGCTCTTGAAAGTAACTGTAAATCGAAGGCAATAAATTTAACAGAGTCAAGTTTCGAATTCCCGGCCTGCCTTGTGTCTCAAGCAGCCGTAAGCCTGGGTTAGACCTTCATCACATCGCAGGTCAGAGTGAATCAGATTCACTGACTGAAGTATGTGTGTCTGCAGCACGAGACCCTTCAACTTTGGCCTAAAAGTGATGGTCCAATATATAGTAGTCTGTTTTCTTTTCTTCCAGGTTAGAATACAATAGCAGTGCGTTACAATTCCGTGTTTTCAAGTTAATAACACTTTTCAGACAAAGACGAATGCTTGCTGGCAACGCATGACTGCTCACCGAGCGCCGCGTGTCGAAACGTCATTGGCAGTTATTCATGCATGTGCCAAAAAGGTTATACCGGCAACCCTCGATCTAATTGCTCCGGTAGGTTAGAATATGATCTTTCTGCTATTCAATTTTGTCAGATTCCGCCACACCCGCGTGCGACCGACTCACATTCCGCGATTTGGGTTTTATCGGTGGAAATAAACAACTTCGTGGCACACCTTGCGTCAGCGGTTTTTCTTTAATGCAACTAACGTAAAAAAACTTATGTTTTTAATTGCAATAAATCAGCAGTTCTTTTGTTCCTTTTTCGTCGTCACTCTGTTTGATTTCGGAGAGTACTTACTTGAAATAGATGTATGAAAGTTTGAATCATCGCAAAAAGATGAAGGCAGAGCCCAGTCGGCTGATTCCTCGAAAGCTTGCCGAAAACCTAGAGCTTTATAATTGTTGATTCAGACATTGACGAATGTTTGAGCGGTGACGATGTCTGCGGAAGCAACGCATATTGCATTAACAGCGATGGTTCTTTCAGCTGCCGTTGTCGTCCTGGTCTCACTGGCGATCCTTCGGTGGAGTGCGCAGGTAATCGGCCTCAGTTATGGTCAGCTATACGACGCAAGCCTTCGCGTCTCCTTTAGAGCCTCTGTGTCATAAACCGTAAGCCGTTGCGATACTGTTGCTGGTTATATCAGACTATGCACAGCCCCTTTTTGAATTTCGGCAGATCTAAATGAATGTCTGGAAGGCTTATCAGATTGCGGCCAAGAGAAGATATGCAAGAACACAAAAGGAAGTTTCAAGTGCGCTTGCTTTGATGGATTCGCCTTGAATCCAATATCATTGCTCTGTGAAGGTGAGTTACTGTGTTGCTGATCAAAGTTTCGAAAACCTCGTTTCGTGTGCATTTTTACAGGCAGACAGAAAACGAGATGTTGATGATAAGACATTTGTCTAAGATAATTAATTATAATTGACGACACCACTCATTTATTCTTATATTCGGGAAGCTGTCGACATTCCCTTTGTTTACCGCATGACCGGGAAAACAAGAAGGAAAAAACTAGAATCTTTTAAGGAAAATACACCCGCAAATTATGGAGCACTCCTTCAATTCCAGTTTCATTTCTATTTTCGATAAGCGTTTTCAAGCAGTTAGTGGCGAGGATGAACTGTTTGCTGAAAATGCAAGCGACATGCGCGACCAGTTCGCATTGATCTGGCCTTGATTTCCTTGATTTCTGTTCAGATATCGACGAATGCTTGACATCCAACAACACCTGCACTGGCAACACAGCTTGCTCGAACACGCGCGGGAGTTACTCGTGCGAATGTTTGCAGGGATTTGAGAGAAGCGACAAGGGATTTTGCGAAGGTAAGCGAACAGATGCTAAAACGACCTGTGAAATCCGAACCGACCTAGGACAATTTTTGGTCTGAATTCTATTGGAAACTAGTCTGCCCGCAGCATTAACTGTTAGCCTGCACCGAAAGACCTCATTTGCGGCGTAGACACGAATTTCGGGTCGATCCGAGTGGCCCATGACGCAAGCAAGCGGAGATGGGCGCCTGCATACAACTCACGATAGTTAGAAACGGGGTACAAATCGAGCATGAACGAAACTTAACTGTAGCGCTACGCTAGAATGAGGTCTGGACTGCAAGCTTTTCACTTGGATAATGTTTAAGTGGAAAAGAATGATCAAGAAAGATTGGAACGTGCTCTTTCTTTCGCAGACATCGACGAATGTTCTGTTGTGGAGGAGCCTTGCAAAATGAGCGAAGACTGCGAAAACACCCCCGGAAATTACACTTGCGTTTGTTCCCATGGCTACACGGTCGATGAATCAGGGCTGTGCACAGGTGAGTATCTTTTTTTCTGGGAAGATTCGCGCTTTCAGTTTGGATTCGACGCATGTTTGACAAAAAGACACTTTTTAAACTCTGCCAAAATTCATTTCTCGGCCAATGAAGCCATCGCACCACCAGAAAAACATATACATGATGCAGTAACCGAAAAATGAAATATCATGAACAAAAGTTTCTTAAAGATGACTGTGATTTGCTGTAAAATCATAAAAAAATTTTCACTGTACTTGTACTGTATAAAAATTACGTGTTACTTCCAATGAAACGTGACGAGTTGCTCAGTGGCGCTCTAATGGGCCAGAGCACCAACTGCTTTGACACTTAGTAACAGTAACAGCACGTTTAGCAGTGATGCGCAGAGAAACATTTGTGGTTCTTTATTTGCCTTGAATGCTGCTGGTTTTCTTTGAGTTGGATGTTTGTTCACTGACCCTTGAAGGGCGATAATAAGTGCAGTTCTTCAACAGGAAAACGTACAGAATAAGATTAGAAGTTGGAAAAAGTTTGTCACCTTGCAGGGCTCGACGCCAGTAATCATCAGCGTTTTTTGCACGTGCCTGGTAGTGTGCAGGCTATTAGGTTTAATCTTCGAAAACATGGTTTGGCGCAATGATACACGTGCTTGGCACTAACTTGAGTGAAACGCAAAACTAATCATTATCAAAGAAAATAAAAATGCTGGAATTTAACCTTTTACAGTAATTTTGCGAACTTAGATTTCGAAAAATGTGTTTTGATGGATACTAGTTTCAATTCGGGTGAAAAATTTTTCATTTCTCTTTACTTGAGGTAGGAGCTCAATCCCCTGAAGAGTAATTTTAACATCCAAAAGCCAACAATTTTTGTTTCTCAACAAGTGAAAAGCAGTACAAAGGGAAAGACGCTCGTCTCTTGACCTCACGTTTGAGTACACTCTTCAACTATGATGGACACTTGCAACATCCCTAGCAAAACAATTTTTAAATTTATTTTTAAGGTCGTTTGAATCGCATGCCTGTGGGTCATGTCACCTTTTTGCATATTTCTCGCGATGGAACTTAGACTTCCGTTGTTGGCTTCACGGATATTATCAGACAGCCACTTTCTTATGAGCGCCTAACGGACTGCATGCGCTTTTGTTAGTCGCAAACTGTATGTGCGGCGTAGATATCGCGAACATCCTGAAACATTGTTCAAAGGTATGTCTCGTTCACTGCGTTTTTCTTCAGACGTCGACGAATGTGCATCGGGAAGTTACAAGTGCACCCTTTTTTCATCCTGCTCCAACGTGGACGGCAGTTACGATTGTCTGTGCAGTGCAGGTTACCAGGAGACGCAGGATAATCTGTGCGCAGGTTGGTCTTGAACAACTGTTGTCTCTTGGCAGTTGCAGTCAAACCTTTTATTTACGCCACCACATCGGGTAGGTGAACCTATATTTCTGGTTGCAAATTCACCGTTTAAGTTGCAGCAACAGATATGACTGGTGCAGAGTGAAATGTTGCTCCGTTTTCTTTTCAGTCAGGCCACTGAAGGGGAAGGTGCTACTTTCCTTCAAACCCAATTCGAAAAACAGGAAATGAAATCGTTGCACTGTAATTACTTCTGGTCTGATTAGCTATTCTGTCTGACCAGATTGACAGGCCCTCCTAAAAGATCGCGACTGGCAAAAAATGCCTTCACATAATCATTATTGTCACTTTTATTGAATTCCTGGCGGGTTCTTTAGATGTTTCGATCTTTTTGACGTGTCCTGAGCAATATTAACAACTTGCCGCGTTTTTCCAAAATGTGATTTTTATATGAGTGTTAATTCAACGCGCAGTTGGTTGAAAGTTTCATTTCCAACAGACATCGATGAATGCTTGGATGGAACCCACAACTGCGTTTTGAATGCGGAGTGCATCAATACCGTTGGAAGTTACAACTGCAAATGCTCGACTGGCTTCACTGGGAACGGTGGATCCTATTGTGGAAGTGAGAAGAACCTGGCAGGTTTGCGTTTCTCATCGCGTGACGTTCAACCTCGAATCAACGTTTCCTTTTACTCTTCAGATATTGACGAGTGTGATCTGGGAGCTTGCGGTGCGTCAGGCACGTGTCAAGATACGATTGGTTCTTACCAATGCACGGGATGCAAGCCGCGCGGTGACAACACGAATGTTTGTGATGGTGAGTTGGGAAACATTAGCATCTTCAAAGAAGGAACGAGATTTACTCGATAGTTTGCGATTAGACCAGGCCGGTGATTCTCAACGTGGCCCATGTGGAACGCCAGTGGTCCACTTGGAATATCTGGTGGTCCAACGAGGGTTCCATAAAATCCTTATAAATCGTTCCACAAAATTGTAACCTTTGCTGCACATTAATTATGTGAGACCATTTTTTGGGTTTTTGCGTTTTGCTAGTTGTTCATGAGGCATCAACTTAGCAAAGTGGTCCATCGGATTCTTTTATAAAAAAAGATGGTCCATTGGCCTAAAAAGGTTGAGAACCACTGGCCCGGGTGATGGACAACTCCAGCTCTTCAACAGGTAAACGTTGAAAATTGCGTTTCATGACGACGTGTTTCAACGCAATTGTGACAACTGCAGGCCGCGGAGTCGTCGCCGTGGGAGGGCCTGTGGTCCCAGGACCCCTATTAGCAGTCGGTACCCCCATTCATAGGTGGAGACCGCCTTTTCAGTCCTTTTCTGTATTTGCCCCGTTATTTTTTTGTTTAACCCCTCCAACAACCAAACCCTGGTGTCCCAAGTATCAGGTAGGTACGAAAGGACGGACAAATCGGCTTACTGGGCCCTGATTTGGGACACGATCCACGGCCATCCATTTTCAACATTCTTGTCGGAAAAAAGATGATTAGTTTTGATTTTAGTGCTAAATTTCTTGTTAGCAATACTGTGTGTGGTAACGACCCTGGTTTGAACGGCCAATGTGCGCGTCTAAATTTTGTTGCAGTTCGATGTTCTTTTGTGTTTTTACTTGAGTTCATTTTTATTTGCTTGCTTCAGATATCGACGAATGCCTTGAGGGTTCTGCCAAGTGTTCTGTAAATTCAAACTGCGTCAATTTGGACGGGGGCTACATGTGTGAGTGTCAGACTGGGTTTACCGGGGATGGAAAGGAGCGGTGTGCAGGTGAGTTTCAGCAAAGACCTGAAAACATGCTTGTTATGAAGTTTCGCAGATGTGTAAAAAGTCGGCTGTGTGGTGAATATAGGTTTTTACGTGTAAATAGTTACCTGCAGAAAAGGTTGGTCCGCTCAACACTCACAACTATAACGTTACCAGAGTACCTGAAGTGAAAACTAACTCATGAACTAGCGACAGGTATGTTTTAACAACTGCAAGGGACGACACAAATGTTACATAGTTGGAAAAAATAAAACAAACGCTTAACCGTTGTTTTAATCCCGGAGAATCAGCCAAAATGGATAATTCGCTATGATTTTCGTCCGTTCCTTGAATTGTAATAATCTGCTACTGAAATGTTTTGTAGTATGGTCGTAGTCGAACTTCGAATTGAGCAAATATCCAATACATTTTGGTCTTAATTAAGTGATAAAAGTTTTGGGTAGCGTCACCAGGTAAGTCTATTTTTATTTGATCTTAACTTAACGAAAGACGACTTTGTGCGTAAAGTTGCTATTGAAACTACTGAAACTGATCTGTGATTATGAGACACAAAAATACTGTATATGTCCAAATAAAACGAGGTTTTCAATATTTCCCCTCTACCTCAATTGAATTGTAACTTTCGTTTGAAAACAAGTTTAGTTTATTTACAATCATGATCTTCTTATCAGATGTAGACGAATGCGTCCTCACTCCCGATGTCTGTGAACCCAACGGGTTGTGTAGAAACCTGGCTGGAAACTTCACGTGCGATTGTCAGAAAGGCTATCAACTTGTGCGACACACCGTGTGCGAAAGTAAGGCTTTGCAATGTTTTCTTTCTGTTTGGTTTTGATGCATTTTCAAAACAAAATCGCATGAAATTTTTTTTTTGGTCGCTAACAAAAGTCAGTGTGATAATGACATGGTATCCTTGTAAATGCTTCTGTTACGGCGTTATTTTCTTATAAGTGTTAATGTGTTAATAGGTATTTTCCTTACGTAAAATGTTCGAAAAGGCTGCTGGAAACTGTGGCTTGCCAACGTCATTTTCTCCACTTATGCTGTACAGTTTAATAGTTGATACGCCTGAGCTCTTGCAATTTAATCAGTTAGCTCGTTTCTTGCTTGTTAAGACACCGATGAATGTTCCACAAGCAGCGGCCGTTGCCACGACAAGGCCGCTTGTAAAGACACAGACGGGAGTTACGTTTGTCAATGCAATGCTGGTTATCGTGGAGATGGCTACGTCAACTGCTATGGTCAGCCACGAATTCTGTTTTTATACATTTTCGCGTAGCAACAATAGTTTGTCAAAACACCCAAAAGTTTATATATGCACTAATTTCATTTCCTATTTTTACCACGTTTCTTGCGAGTGTGTTGCATTACTTTGTGTTGTGTTTCTACCTTGCCAACGCAGAATTTGAAACTAATCTAAGTTATTAGCAGAGGATAAGAATTGTAAGAAATGAACAAGCGAAACTGTTTTATCTGCATTTTTGCTCCCATCTTTTTCTTCTGTTTCGTTGGAAAACTCTTTATCGTGATTGCAAGCCTTTAGAGCTGATCATCTGTTGAAACGCGCATCATATTATGGGTCTTTCTTTTTCATATTAGGGGACGTTTCATAGCTCCGTAACTTATGCATTGCAGATGTTGACGAATGCTTGCAGCAGCCGAGCCAAACACTCTGTGTCCAGAACGCCGTATGTTTAAATACGGAAGGTTCGTACGAGTGCCGGTGTGCTGCGGGGTACCAGGGGATCGGGGACAGAGTATGCCAAGGTAAGTGAACCACGCTCTGTTGTGATATTTTTTGTTACGAGCAGTCTGATTTTTGTAACAACAGGAGGCAACGCGCAATTGCACGAGTTTAATGTGGCTGAAAGGAAACCGATTAAAACAAAGCATCTGTTTGAGTCTTTCTTCCCTTGCATGCCTCAAAATCTAAAGCGGGTACGCTCGTAAGATGCTGATACGTTTCGCACAAAAACGGGTCGACTGTAAATAAATGTTTCTATTCCAGACGAAGACGAATGCCAGTCTTCAACAAATAACTGCACTGATGACAGGCGTTGCGTCAATGAGGTCGGTGGGTATAGATGCGACTGTCTGGAAGGCTACACAGACAAGCAAGGAGCATGCACAGGTGAAAACAACCTTGGGTTATGTGAACGTATGGAAAAGTATAAGACGTGCCTGTCTTCATCTGAGATATGGATAAAAACAGAGTCTGTTTGCGTCTGCTTAAATTTGGTGATTTCGTGCGACACTTTTCCCTGCACTGGTGATGCTGATCGCAATTTTTTAGCAAAACATCTGCCTTGCGTTGCACTTTGTCCGTTTTGCATTTTTAATAATTTATTTTATATTGTATGGCGATGGGCGGCAGACCGGAGTTTGGCCACGCCCTTCGTCGCGTCATGTCGATCTGACAAGCACACGACGAACAGTTAACAAAAGGTTACAAGCACGCAATTAACAGGCAAACACATGATGAACAGTCGAACAAATTTTTCATGGCGATACAAAGCTTTTCTTTAAAATAAATTTTTAACACACGGCGGTGAAATTTTTAACAAAGAAGCAAACTGACAATATTTGCTTTGTACCGCGTGCTTGTTTGGCAACATGCATCTCTAGAAATTATTTTTTGTCTTTTCGCAATTTTTCACAGCTTTTGTTACCGTTACCATTGCCAATTAAACTCATTGCTATCTTTAAGTTGTTTGACTTTTGCATATTTTACACAAGAATTCTCAGATCAAACTTTATTTTGAAAGGCCGCGCAATATCTTTCTCGCATTTGCTTTTTCGTCAATGCTAATGAAACCGAATCATTGCTTGTGAACACAAAGTGTTCTTTTGGGGCTTATTGGCAATGCTGACTTACCCGCATGTGGGGTTGTGCTTTTCGCGGGGATTTCAATCAGCAATCTCCAAGTCGGCAACAGGCTTCATGCTTCGCCGGTTTCCTCCAATCACACTTGCGCTTATGAGTTTTTAAATCTGACGAAGATTTTGCTTTTCTGAGTAGAATGCGTTTAACTGCGTTGACTTTCACCTGGGATCAGCCTTACACTCTGTCTCCATAGACGTGGACGAGTGCCGCGACGGCACGGACACGTGCCACGTGATGGCGCTATGCACCAACGTGCCCGGATCGCACCAGTGCGCTTGCAAGAGGGGATTCACCGGTGACGGAAAAGTGTCATGCGTCGGTAACGACGTTTGATAGTGTTGAGTTTTATTTTGGGAGGTGGAGTTTCTTGCAAGTCTATGCCAGGGTCTTTTGCATGTGTTAATTGTTTGCACATCTCATGCTGGACCGCCCTGGCTGGAGAACGTGGCGTTGTAGAAGTCGACGTTCAGGCCTGATTTAATTTGCGCAGATTTTACACATGCTTTCTGAAATGCTACGTTTCTTAGGGCGCTGTTGCTATTTGAATTACATTTTATGTGGGAGGTAGAAAAAAATATTTAAAGATATCTTCTTTGGAAGGTGTGCCTAACAAAATTGCGGTTTTTCATAGCAATAGATATTTATTCTTCCACTTGGTGTCGCTAAATTTGACTCCACTTTGAACTGAAACGGTGTCACTCCACCTTTGCAAAGCAGTGATAATTTTCAAATTGATTTTTGTGAACCGATATCAACCACTTCGAAAATCGCAGTAAAAACGTAGAGCTGCATTTCCAAAGGAGATGCGTTTGTTCATGTTTCTGACCAAGCTTCATCTTTTTTTAAGAAGTTGATTAGAAACGTAACAAACTGCTGTTTTTACGCCACTGGTAGTTTTGTGGTGGAAAAATGGCGTGTACGTCTGCAGGTTGGTTCTGTTACGTCTTAGTCTTGAATACGTGCAAGAGTGATTTTGCGAAATAAAAGTGGTGTTACGATCAACGCCATCCTCTCTTATTTATCTTAATCAGATATCAACGAATGTGACGACAGCTCTCCGTGCGCAGCGAACAGTCTCTGCGCCAACACTCACGGCAGCTTTAAATGCGATTGCGCTGAAGGTTACGTTTTAAGCGACTCCGGTAACTGCACAGGTGAGGGTTTTGTTTCTACCGAAGTAGAGCGGATTTGCGCAAGAACTTCAAACAGCCTCGTAAACGTGAAACGGATACTTGTTGTTGTACCTCAAGCTTTTTGGTTGCCACCTGGGCATCTGTTTGCGTCTGCTGATGTGGATTGAGAATCCGCTGATCGAAGTCACTTTACCCGGAGCACTGCTGGCAAAGCAGGCTACTTGCTGTGCATTTGAACAGTTTCGGACGTGCGCTTTACAGACGTCGACGAATGCGCTACGGGTAGCGCTGGTTGTGACAGCGACGCAGAGTGCGCGAATACCGACGGCAGCTTCGCATGCGAGTGCAACGACGGTTTTGAGGATAACGGGGAAGGAGGTTGCGCTGGTGAGGGCTGGCTGTTTGTTGCTGGAGTTCTATCACTGGAAACGTGGAAACTTGCTTACGTTCAAGGGGTTGAACGTGGGCTGTCTGGGTTGGGTTTTACTGTCGTTATTTGTTTGCTAAAGGTGGGTAAGAACGCTAGAAAAATGCGGCAGGAAATGAGATAGTATTTTTAGTTGTTTTTTTTTCTCACACAAAAGAGAAATCAGAGAGAGAAATACACGCGTTTCTCTCTCAGCTCAAACTGGGTTCTGCTGATTTACTGTACTAATGTCTAATTGTGATGCCTACAGTTTGCCCTCTGATACTGAAGCAGAGAGCCCACGACCTCTACCAGATAACTTTTTTTCAGATACGGACGAGTGCGCTGAGCCAAGCGCTTGCATCGATAACGCACAGTGCAGTAATACCTTAGGAAGCTACGCATGCTTGTGCGAAGATGGTTTTACAGGAGACCCGAACACTTTCTGCGAAGGTAGGGCGACTTTGATATTCGCATGGCTTTCTAACCAATTGCTGGATCCTCAAATGCTTGTCTTATTTTGCTCACTTATTGCCAAGTTGAACTGCCAGAACTGCTTCACTCCGACACTATAGCAGCCAAAGAACCGGTTGAAACGCTTTGTTTGCGGAATTGCCGGCTTATCGTCTTCATCGGGCACTAGATGTGAAGTTTAACTAATTATTTGTTTCTTATTTGTGAAAAAGACTAGTGTTGAGACTTGTTTTGTATTTTTGTATTTCTTCGGAGTAATCAGTCTGCTTGTTTCCTTGCAGACAAAAACGAGTGCAGACTGGGGGAGGCTGATTGCCCCTCAGGCACTGTTTGTTCCAACTTGTTCGGTGGTTATGAGTGTCTGTGCGATTCTGGATATGGCGAAGACTCACTGAGCGGGACTTGTGCAGGTGATCGTGTAACTTCAGCTTTCAAACATGTGCTGATTTTTCTCAATTCAACCTGAATGAATCTTGATGATGGAGCGTCTGTTAGTTACTACGCAGTGGTATAGCGGTTTGGCTGATGGCCGTCGTCGCCGACAGCGCTGGAATTTTGTCTGAGACTGTCCCTCCGTGGGTGTATAGAGCTTTTACAGATGAAGTGAGTGTTTGTATGTGGTTACAAGACGTACTTTGGTGCTGGCGTTGACTGCCAGTGTGAGTGTTCTGTGCATTTAGAATTATCACTGAAACTCAGACGCGTCACCAGACTGTTAAAATGAGGGTCAAAAAGAAAAAGTATGGGCACTACCTGCGAAAAACAAAGCAATGACTTCACTCGCTTCCGACAGAGGGGCATTGTGGAAAATGAGGAGACAAGCACCTTGATCTACTGCAGAAAAAAGTCCCCCTAAAACCACTATATTTTTGTCTCATGTTGCACACCTTTGTAAGTAGTGTATGAACAAGGGTGGGCAATTAATTTGGCTCTGGGGTCACTTTGAGAAGACCGCGTTTAGCGGAGGGCCGTACCTTCCAATCTGATCGTAAAGTAAATAAAAAAAACATGAACAATAACGGTGCACAGAAAAAGTTTTCATGAAAGCCTCACTGTTCTTGTGCAAATACACTTTATCCAGCACAAGCAATTCAATGTGGCAGATGTAATCTCACATACTTTTCAGAAATTTTCAGATTTTAAGATATTTCCTGAATCCTTCCACGGGCCGCTAATCGCCTACCCTGATGTAGAGTTTGCAAGTGTCATAATAATGCTGTCAGCTCTCTCTTTGCAAGTGGTACAGTTGGTTGAGCTCGCGTCACCAAAGCGGGCAGTTTGAGTTCAATTCCCGGTCTGATCATGTCGAAGATTTGAATGAGTTTTCCATTTTTCAGACATCAATGAGTGCGATGATCCATTGACCGTCTGCCGCCTCAACTCCAGATGTGTTAACAAGCCAGGAAGTTACACGTGTGAATGCGTCGATGGGTTTGAAGACTTTGGTGGGGCATGCCAGGGTAATTCTACCCACCAGTGTGTTACAGCCTGTATCACGCACCTTTCGCCAACTCTTTGCTTGAAACGCACTACGCACTCAGATTTAAATAAAGTCGGAAAACGGTGTTTGTGAGCGCTTTACAAAATTGTATTTGTGTTTTCAGTTTTCAGGGTTTGCTGGTGCTGTTACGTTGTGACAAGTAAATCTTATGTTTTAAGACCAAAAATCACCGATGATAGTAATCTGACTTCTTAACATTTAATCAGGCATTCCAGCTTTCACCTTTAACGATTAACCATTTTTTGATCATAAGAATCTCAAGATATAGTCTAACGAAATCATCTTCCATGACCTTTTCAGGAAGTCGGCATTTTCATAAAATACGTCGTTTTTTGTTTCGGTTTTCAACACATTGTTTTCCTATTACAGATATAAACGAATGCTTGGCAAGCACCAAGAAATGTGGACCTAATGCAAAATGCAAGAACAGTCATGGAAGTTTTACTTGCACTTGTCATCAAGGGTATTTTGGAAATGGCGCTGAAGGGTGCAATGGTACTGAACTATGTGCATGTGTGATATAACTATTCCATATGTAATTTATTAGCTACGGCGCGTATACTTGTAAACAGCTACTGCACTGTAGGAGAGTTTGCGGCCTTCCTGAGATCAGTTCACTATCTTGAGTATTAGTACAAGACACCGAACTGCACTTTTGAGTGTTAGACTGTGCTGGCGTCAGTTGCTTTGACTAAACAACCTTGGTTTTAGACATTGACGAATGCTCACTGGACCAGTTTTCCTGTCCAAGCAAATCAACGTGCTTGAACACAAAAGGCAGCTACAAGTGCGACTGTGACGTCGGATACATTGACAATGGTTTCGAAGTGTGTAAAGGTTGGTAAAGTTTTGCTGGCGAGTTTTTGTAGAAGACCAGGATTCATGTGCAAGTAAAACTTGGGGATGTATGCCTATTGCCTCGAACAGGGTCTCCAACCTTTTTGAAACTGAGAGTTACTTCTTGGGTACTGATTTATGCGAAGTCCTTCCAGTTATTACACGCCTCCGAAATAAAAAAATTGCTCAATTTGTCTATAATTATGTTGCACATAATAAAATCAGTGATATTCGTCCATGTGAAGAAGCTGATTATGTTAATGCTACTTTCAGAACAGACCCGCAGGCAACTCACGTGCTTCGTGTGGGCGACTTGGTTCCTTGCGGGCACCAGACAGACCCTGGCCTAGAATAAACGGGGATTTCTAAAAAAACGCAGCAAAAATGCAGGTGTTCATTGCTCTTATCAGCACCACCATATTTCCTGGTCATCAGAATTGGTTTTCTTCTAAGCCAGTGCGTCCCAAACTTGGGGTAAATTACCCCCCGGGGGTAATATGCGGTTTTTTGGGGGTAACGCGGAACCAAAACCGCAATGTTGTTCTGTGTTATGAGCGATCACTGGAAAAGACATTTTGGACAGGAAATGCGAAAAGTTTTTGAGGGTAATAAGACAGAATCGCTACCTTGATTTGAGTAACGGTTCGAAAAAGTTTGGGAACCACTGTTCTACGCTATGATTCTGCCGCCAACTAACAAACTGCAGGCGGTATAGTATATAACAACGAAATGCTTAAGTTTTGAAGCCGAAATGCGCGACAACACCCGCTCTTTCTCAATTCTGTGGATACCTTTGAAAAATGCGACGTTTTCAGTTTGTTCGAATATTTTTTAAGAAGCTCCCAAAACCATCAGAGTTTCTTATAAGTTTTAACGTATTTCTCTGCCTTGCTCTGAAGACAATGACGAGTGTGCTGCTTCACCCAACCCTTGCAGCAACAACGCTGTGTGCGAGAACAGCGTTGGATCCTTTTCATGTCAATGTGCGGCGGGTTTTTCCGGGAATGGAAAAGTGGCTTGCATAGGTGAGGAACGTGTCATTCATGCTGCTCAAAAGAAAATGCAATTTGTTTTTGTTGCTTAAAGCGATACTTGCAATGTTCTTACGTCGCGTTTTGAGTTTTTGCATGCACTTCAAACGTTCTACATTGCTGTGAAAAAAAACATGTTTATCCTTTAAAACCTCAGCTTGTTAACTGATAGAACCTGAATAGATTTCTTCGATTTGATCGAAATTATTCTTCTATTAAAATTTATTTTAGTTAGATTAGCGATTGGTGAAAAAAATTTAAGAAAAGTGGCTCGTTATTCGTCGGATGAGTTTGCGAAGTAAAATAAGCACTTACGTAGTAAATGTTGATATGGATTATTTTTGCAGATGGCTTTAACTTCTGTCGAAGTTGTGTGCTGTTTGGGTATAAAATATACAGTTTAGGCAGCACAGTCTTTGACTTGAACTAGAATAAAACCACACGGCTCCACTGTTTATCATTACTTCGTACGAAAACAATGGGAAAAATTACTATATAAACCCCAAAAGTCAAAACTGCTAACAACTCATTTCTTTTAAGATGTTAATGAGTGTATGGCTGACGTCAATCCGTGCGATGAGAACGCAGTTTGTAAGAACCGAGTTGGGGACTACACCTGCACTTGTCGCGAAGGCTACACTGGAGAAGCAGTGGGCGCTGGCTCATGCACAGGTAGGGACTTGTCGGAAAGCACTGCCGGTGGCTGGGCTGTTGCACAATCTGTGCTATCGGTTGTGCTGTTTCATCGTTGTGCTGTTTGCGCTGGGTGTAGGACACAGAAATGGCGAGAATTCAAAGTTGTTTTCAATGCGGTAATATATCGCCTACCACCTCGGTAGAGCGATTCTTTTAGCTAGAACACGCACATCTCTGCATTTGTTGATAAATGTTTGATTTGCTGGATCGTCAAACCAAGTGGGGCTGTGCAGACTGCAGCAGCTCATTGGAAAACCTATTGGGAAGTAATTGTTTATGTTTGGCTCGCGACCTTTTCCAATGAAGTTGACATCATAAAGCAGTGGTGACGTAGAAAGTAGTTTTTTTATGACATCATAAAACAGTGGTGGCGTAGAAAGTAGAAGGTGGTTGAAATGCACAAGTCGTTTGACAAAGAGCTGCAAATCGGCTTTTACTTGAGCTGGCTAATGTTTTTCGCGCTAGCGAAGGATATGGGTACGTGTGTTTATCGTATTCACTTCACTAGTTGACTCATTCATATTTGATTTTATGATAGACGTACAGTACCTTCTTCAAAATTCTCTCGTTCTGATTTGCTTGTTCAGACGTAGACGAATGCCTTTTACTCCGCCCTTGTGGAAGGAACAGCGAATGTCGCAACAACGAAGGCAGCTACAAGTGTTTGTGCAAAGGTGGATACACCGGCGACCCTAATATTGAGTGCATTGGTAAGGCTCATGAGTCTGGCAATGAAGTGTTTCGAGTTTAATCCGCGCTTGACAAGGTCCACTGTGGTGCAGAGAGTTCCCACGATCTGCCAACTTTGCAAAAGTTCAGCGAAATGCAGTTGACTTAGGTTAGGTGCGAAGCTGATGGTCCTGCTGTATTTGAGAAAGGAAAGTTCATACATTGTCCTCATTTTGTATTTCCCAATCAGGGTGTCGCGAGTGTTCTGCGGGCGCCCGCATTTTTGTACGTTACCAGCTGTGTGTTGTGTCTCAATGTGACTTAAAATTTTCGCCTTTTATTCTTTGCATGTTTCTGAAAGGATAACACTTCTTTTCAAAGCATCCAACTTGCTTCATTCAAATCATTGGTGGTCGCGTTTTTGTTTGTGACATTAAGTTTGAAATAGATCTAAAAATAAGTTAAACAATCGTTAACTCTTTACTCAATCTTTATCCGTTCAGTTGTGTTAAAATCGATGATAGTCTTTAAAAACTGTTTTGAACGAAACTCACACAAAACCTACAAATAAATGTGTATGTCCTGACGTGCTACATTACATTTTTGAAAACGATCTTACTTTTTCGGGAAGCAATGTAGATAATAATATTTCATTAAAAACTGCTTTAAGTTCATTTTTTATCAAACTTTTTCCACATTTAATTTTGTTTCATAACTCAAGAAAAAGAAGATGATGGAAAAACAAACACTTTTATTTATTTTGAAGTGAATTCGCAGAGAGAAAAATTCTTTTCGCGTTGAGTACATCGACCTGACACGTTACATTCCATCTGCAGATTTTGACGAATGTCTTCTCGGTCGTTCCAACTGTCTCGATGAAGCAATTTGCACAAATACCATCGGCAGCTTTACTTGCTCCTGTAAAGATGGCTACAGTGGAGATGGGGTCAATGCGTGCATAAGTAAACAAACCGCATCCTTTTACCGAGTTTCTCTTGTCGAGCTTGTGATATAACGTTGTTTGTTAACGTATTTCGTACTTTACAAAAAAACGCTCATGGCCGAGTTGCTGAAAAATGATTTGAAGAATGATGCATCAGATTCATCTTAATCGTAGAAAGGAAAGCTTAACATCATCTACCAAACATGCAAGTAGACTAAAAGTTTGCCACGGTCCAGGAAATAGCTTTTCATTAACTGGCTGCTACCGGAATGTCAGCAAAGAGATGTTTCCAAATTTTAGTAATTTAACAGCAGCACAAATTGCACTAATATGATTGATTGTACTCTCTCTTCGCTAAAACCATTTTCATTTTAAACGTGATGCAGAGTGGATAAGTTGCTGATAAAGTTAAGCAAAATTCTTTCATCGCTTGGGTGACTCTGATTTCTGCAGAAGAGTGACTCTGATTTCTGCGATTGTGTGGAGGTTAAAACGACCTGCTGCTACTTTAAGGGTGTTAACTTCAAAAGTGTGAAAGGATTTATTCATTGGTTAGTGCAACCGTTGTGGTTTATGTTTTACAGACGTGAACGAATGCCAGTCAGACGTTTGCCACAAGGTGGCGATGTGCAACGACACTGAGGGTAGTTTCAAATGCACGTGCCTTGAAGGTTACAGGGGAGATGGACGAACGTCATGCCAAGGTAACCATTTAAGAAATAATTTGGTCCGCCACTGCAAATCGTTTGATTCAGTTACAATGGTAAACATTCCATCGTTTCCAAACTTTGGTTGAAGGTTTATTTTTTAGTGTAATTGGGAAGAGGTCAAGTGTTGACTGGAGTGGGGTTAAGAAAACCACTTATTTCATGCTCATTTTCCTCACGCAGATGTCGACGAGTGTAGCTTGAAATTGGACAATTGCGAAAGCACAGCGATCTGTGATAATTCACCCGGAAGTTATCGGTGTCTCTGCCGCGCTGGATACCGGATGCTGAACGGCATTTGTCAAGGCGAGATTGCACAATTATTGAAACTTACAAGATAAACTCAACTTTTATGTTGGTGATACAGGTTGTTTCTGAATGCTTCTGTTTGTAAATAAATTATTGCGTCACAATACGAGCTTGGTTTCTTTAAGTATTCAAGTAAACTCCATTCACTTCTTCAGTAGTTTCGGTGGCTGTTGGTTTATATATGTTGAACAATTCTAAACACTGAGTTGCATCTTCGCAAGAAATTACAAATGCATTTTTCTTTTCATAATTTTGACGCATGGTTTTTGCATTCTGTGATCAAAATGGTTCATTGCTTGTCATTCAGTCAATAACGGAGCGACCCAGTCCAGCTGTTGATTTTCTGTCGCTTTCATAGACAAAGACGAGTGCAACCTGGAAAGGCCTTGCGACACTAATGCCGAATGCACAAACACCGATGGAAGTTACAAGTGTCGGTGCAAACCGGGTTTCACAGGTCATGGCGAGCTCGGATGTTCGAGTAAGCAAAATTAACTCAATTATTTATACCTACATTTGTTTTGTGTGAATAAGAGCTGATGATGCCTCGAAATATATACTCTGTAAGATCTTCGTGTCTGATTCTTTGCTGGGAAAGGACTTCTTATCGGTAGGCAGTGTATCAACATTAACTTTATTTATTACCAGGAAGTTACCCTGCGGTTTAAATAGTTATTTTCTTGAGTTTGTGAATTTATTTTAAACTGGAGTTTTGGCTAATTTTGGATAAAGCGTTTCTGGGTCTCGTTATTTTTTAGAAATGCCTTATAGTTACGCCGTTATGCTTGTACCCGCAGTCCAAAAACATGGATAAGTCATCCACAGAGTTCACCGAGTTGCTAGTTCATGTACAGAATTCAACCTTTACTTTCGCTTCGTTCGTTCGCTCTTCTTTTGTGGCTTGTTAATTCCTTGCTCCATCGATTCAGATGTGAACGAATGTGAAGATAGCAAGGCGTGTGCTGACAACGCGGTGTGCGTTGATGAGGTTGGAAGCTACAGTTGCATCTGTGCACAAGGTTATACCGGTGATGGACGAACTTACTGCTCAGGTGCTGTGGTTTTCAGCTACACAACACTTTTTCATTATATCTTTGAAATAGAAAATCTTTGAAAATAAAATCAAAAACCGTTTTTCTCTACAATAGCTATGCGTGAAATGACGCAAATTTCATTTAGAAAAATATCTGTCATCAAGGTAACGAAATATTTGATCAGAATTAGTTGTAAGATTGTTGATCTTCAAACCCTTGCCTTAGTTCTTTAGAGAACATGTCTCTTAACTTTGGCAATGGTACCAAACCAGATGCTGTTTGTACGAGTGACTTGCAACATCGTTATTTGTCCATTCACAATATTTCTGCTGCTTACACGTGTGTTTCCTTAGTTTTGATACTCGACGTTTTTGTGGTTCTTGAAGTTGTTTTTTTGCTCTTTATCCATGCTGCTTAGGAAGTTTATAACTTGGCTTGGATTTTTCGAGGATGCTCCCTAAATGTTTTTGCAATACTATCAATATTTATTTGCTGTGTGCTATAAAACCATGAGGTAACATGAAAGGCACAGAGCTGAAGTTACTGGTGGTTGTTTGTTTGGAGGGGGGGTTAACTTCTAGATCGCACGAGTTAGCACGGTGCGTATTTTATCTGCTGTAAACCGCAGGGATTTCTCATTCAGATGTCGACAATTGCGAGACTGGCTCGCACAGTTGTCATGCCGACGCAGACTG
>Ga0210059_1002727_pt1 | contig 27884 bp, 18 predicted proteins | sample Ectturendosymbi2_FD_188042 | JGI IMG/M metagenome (GOLD analysis project Ga0210059, IMG submission 188042) | Ecteinascidia turbinata endosymbiont from Florida, USA - Sample 2 (SPAdes) (version 2) | ecosystem: Host-associated > Tunicates > Ascidians > Unclassified | place: Key West, Florida...
CGGTTCCGGCCCGCGGGCCTTAGTTTGGTGACCTCTGGTTTAACCTATCCTTGAGCTTAGAATTGTTAAAAAGATCATTGCAAGGCTCATCAGTTCATAAGGTGAAGCTTAAGTAGTACACCATGGGCATCGCCAGGGGGCATTTGGGTCATGGCCTCCAGGGTATATAAAATGATTTTGCCTCCTATTTTGCCAATTTTGCAAAAAGGTCGAACCACGGTTGAGTGAACATGGTGATGTCCCGAAACGCAAAAAAATAATATGTGCGATGTTTTCTAGCAAACTCCCGTGACAGGGGCCCCCAAAATTTTTTGCACAGGGGCCCCCAAATTGCTAAGACCACCGCTGGTGTCTATAACCTAATTGCATAATGAAAAAGACTTTGAAACTGGATTGCTTCATAACCAAAATTTGAGCTTCAAGGCATGAAACGTAGTATTTCACTGGCATATACACGCATTTAGCTGCACAAAAACAAAAATTTCCGATGTTCATTTAAGGTACTGATCGACAAACTGCAGGTCTCGGCCCGATTGTGGGCCGTTTAACACTTTTTGTTGGGCTGCGCAACATCTTTTATGTTGTGGTTGCCTGGGCTAAAACGTCGACTACTGTAACAGCTATGCAACATTGATTTTTTGACGTTAACTAAGGATTGCTTTTGTCATTATACAGTTCATGACATTAACATAGCATTGTGATATAACAGGTACCTGAATACAGCATAAGTTTGAAATTGGCCATCAAAAATAAGCATAGGTCTTTACTTGCGACTGAAAAGGCGTATTGGGCCACCATAACAAACGTTTCACGAGCACTGATTTAAGGCAACGGCTGATGCTGCAGACAAGGGTAAGTTATACAATGTTTATAGCACGTCAGCGTTATCAAAGTGGAATTTTGCGATGGTCTTGAAATGAAGTTTGTATCACCATTAGGAGAAACAGCCGCGAAAAGTGTTACTCCTTGTTGTGATTTCGGTTAGTGATTGCAAGCGCTTAGATACACGTTTGTATTGCATTATCATCAACTTCCACAGGGAGAAAACCTTAGGTAAACTTGAGCCATGATATGAGTACTCCAGCATTTACACTGTACACAACGTGTGACGATTTAGTAAACCATACTCCTTTGATCAGGTTCGACTAAAAACTGAAGTAGGATAGGTTCCTTAACAGTTAAGTTATTTGTACTGAAGTATTTTTTGGCTTATATATCAAGACCTTTAGTAACCAGAAAAATTTTGGCGCAACTCGAAATTGAGGAGGGTGCGATTGCCCCCATTGACCCACTCTGGCTTCGCGCTTGCTCTCTTTTTGGAGTACATGTCCACTTTTTCATGAGAAATGATATATTCTCCGAGGACATTAAAAATGTCAAAATCTCCTCCTTTTTGCATTTCTTATTTTACGTAATCAGTGGCGGAAGTAGAGGTTTGAGTCAGGATGGAAAACTTAGCTAAAAGGGGCCCACTGGCCACTGTACAGGGCCCACTAGCCAACACTCGGACAAAACGTGAGAAATTATCGTGAATCCGGATGTGGATAGCTATGCTAAAACCATATATCACCGGAAAATAATCCGAAAAACGCAAAAAACAACAACCTACTGAAAACCAAACGAATACTAAAACCGAAATATCACTTAAGCTGGCGGTCCGGTTTTCACATTTGGATTGCCAGGGGAGAATTTGCCCCTCCGTACCCCGTCAGTTACGTCACTTGCTATGATATATTGTTTTAGCGTGCAGTCAACTGTCCCTACTCCACTGCAACAAAGATAAGAACAGGTGGCGGAGCTAAGTTTATGGCAGGGCCTGCGAGTTGTCTAATTAATCTAATTTTGGTTTAGTTAATTCTCGGCTGGAAAGTCGGGCATATTTTTAAATTAATCGCTGCAGAACAGTGGTAAATCTTTTTCAGTGTTTCAATGACCTTGGCATTAGAGTGCGGACTGCTGACGCCATTATATTGTACTACTGTAGCTTTGCTGATGAACCGTGGTCAGTGTATTGTACATAGCTTAGTTTAGCAGTTTATAGTAATTATAGATAATCCAGCAGTGCAAAAATGTGCTCTCGCACTCGTCCCGCGCGATCAAAAACTTGGAGCGCGCAAGCGTTTTTTTTGCATTTTACACTTTATGCACGTGAATGCGGTATGGCAGAGCCTATGTTCGCGCTACTAACATTAACAGAAATTTTTGCACCCTGGGCTAATCAGTAATGCTGAGAAATTAAGAAATACGACAGAGTTACCCCTTTCTCAGAAAAGGGCTAAATGATTTCGTCATAGTGATTAATGAGAGTGGATTACGTGCGGTTGCATTTGCACAGTTCGCAAAGAAGAGTGAAAACACTATTGTGACTTTGTGGATATTGCGTGCCAAAAACGTATTTCTCGTAACGTAACCAGGTGGCTATCACTTTATCCTAGCTTTCCAAGGATGCTTCAAATGCAGGCTACCCAGCTTCAAATTCATACTTCGTGTTCATCGACAAGCCAATTGTTGTTCTGAAACGTTTTTTGAAAATTCTCTGAGAGAACTCTGTTTAAAACGTTTGCACTCATTTGTGGTTGCTTTCAATGAGCAAGTTCAGAATATTGAGAAGTCCAAAGCATCAACTGCTGAGGTTTCAGCGTTTTTCGCCGCTGTGAAGGCAAGGATTCAAGAGAGACAATCAGATTTACATGTCAAGCCAAGTTAAACCAGCACTAAGAAAATTCAGCGAAGACAAGGATCATGACTGTGATTCATTTAAGTCAGATGTATGTGCATTGTACAAGTCTTGTGTTTCACATCTATGGTTAACTGGACCGCTTTATTTGCTGAATTTAAATGCTTTAACTAGAATCCTCCGTTTGCAAACAACTAATTGGGAAAATGATGAATTATGTGAGTAGCATTTGCTCGATAGAAACATTTCTATTGATGTAGCTGAAGTAAACTGTTTGACCAATATCAAAACTTGTTTGAGTTCGTGCAAAAAGAACATCAACCAAACGCAAGTCATTGCAAAATGATGGAACATGAAGGATAGACAAAATATTTTGCAACTTGCAATATCATTAAACGCTTCAAGAACTGAACTGATAATTAAAGATTGCAGTTTTACTTCATCGTTATGGCTCTTTATGCTAATATGGAACGATTTTTTTCTTGATGCAGCCACAAACCATAAAGGAGAAACCTTTCTGGTTGAACCAGTTTCTAGTCTAAAGCCGGTGTGCAATTTAAAACATTTTTCATGCAAGCAGTTTCATAAAAGGCGATTCTACATTTTTAGGAAATTTAAGAAATCTGCAAAAAATTCATGGGCTAAATAGGTTAAGTAAATAAGGATTTTGTGTGTTTTGAATGAAACATCGTCTACACTGGACGTTTTACTTCAATGCTTAAAACTAGTCAATAGGCCTATTTGTTATTTGACTTGTTAAGTGTAAGTAATACACTCAAGTGACAGTCGTAAATTGTCCTCTCTTTTGCGCTGAAAATATGACAGCCCTATTGAGCTTATTAATAGATAAGTATAGACAGAAAAAAAGGGATCGTCGCCATTACAAAAGCTTATCCAATTGGTTTCTAAAAAACAGCGTGTGATCTCTGTTATTGTGATCTCTAGTATTATTGCTTGCTGCCACAGTGTGTATTATTGTGATCTCTATTATTACTGCTTGCTGCCACAGTGTGAAGCTTTGCGCGCTTGCAATGGCTTCTTGTGGTGCTCCTGTTTGTTGGCCGAGTCATATGAAACAATAAACCACTGAAACATTAAAAGGCAAAAAAAGCATAAATGAGAGAGGAAGAAGTTGCAGCTAACTCAAGAAACATTCAAGTTACTATTTTACAGTGGCAGTGAAGTCCAGCGGAGACATTTCTGCGGAACCGGTAAGAGGACAGATTACCGATGTTGGAATAGGCTTAGATGTACCTAATGATGAGAATAGACCTAGTTTAAACAGCGGTGTAGTAGCAGAAGAACGTCAGGAAGCATTGTTGCGATCGGAAAGCCCGAGCGGCATGTGCGCAAAGCTTCACACTGTGGCAGCAAGCAATAATAGAGATCACACGCCGTGATCACTCTATTATTGCTTGTTCGGGCCACGTATCTATGGGTGTTGTTCTTCGCGCACATCCCATTTGTGGTGAATCGCACATTCAACGCAACGCCAACGGAGAGGTTGCAAGAGTATCATCGAAAACCACGATAGATGAGTTGGCTGACACTATCATTGGAGGCAAAGATATCGGTCTCTGGTTATCCAATATAGCAGAAAACATACGGGAATATTTGTTGAAAAACGAAAAGTTAGTTTTTAAAAATGATGTTCCACAACACAGAAAAGACAGAAACTCGTCACGGAAATGCAACACAAGTCTTATTCGTCACCAGAACCACAGCGTCGAAGTCGTTGAAATAAGCTGGCTTTGTTTTTCTCCTTTACAAACTTGTGTTAAATGTTTCACGTGTAGACTGATGTACGCGGATACGACTAAATGTGCGCATTTCCTTATTAGAAAAGGAATCTGAGACAGGAAGCACGCAGAGGAGCCACGAGCAATCAGTGGAACATAAAGATGCCACGATTACGTTTAGTCGCAGATGTAATTAATCACTATGACGAATTGATACGGAGCTACCTAGTCAGGTCAATCAATGCCAACAATATTGGAAATCGCTTCTGAAACGTTTGGTTTCTGTCATAAAATTTATTGCTGAGTGAGGACTGACATTTGGAGATGATGAAAACTTTGGATCGCCCAGAAACTTTTTTCAAGCAAAAATCCAAAAAAAGAAGATGCGATGCTTCTGGTGACCGGTTTTCCAACAATTGCACAAATCGCTAATCATTGTCAATTATCATGTAGCATAAAAAAGTTTTGTTACACCTGAGTTTAAAAATGTGACGTCACAACATTACGTCATAAATATTAATGATCCGTGGAAATACTAGTGACTTCATCGGCCATCCCTTCCTAAAGATACTATATCCACACATGGGGCCGCCCACCACGCCTGGGCCCCGGGCCCCCCCACCATCTAAATCCGGCGCTGCCTTGATTAATTTTTTTCCCATATGCACATTTTACTCCGAACGTTTGCATTGTTTCGGGTCTCTTCCATGGAGCAACAAGTGATTCACCCCAAAATGGACGTTACAGGGCAGGTAGAAACGCCTCTTGTTGCAAATATCAATCGAGAAGGCAACTTAACTTCTGACAGCTCTTGTCCATAAATAGTCATTGCTCGTAAACCCTTTGTCCTCTAACTCTTCAATACCTCAAATAAAGGTCTGCTGCAAAACTTTCGCCAATTGTCTGTTATACTCACATTTCGCTTGCATAAAGCATCTGTTACTGCAGATGTTACCAAAAGCGAGCAAATTGTACAAGCAGCATTTTGCACAGCAAATCTAAGCCCAACGCAAGATTTTCTTCAGGAAAATGTACAGTAAACAAGCACATTTCTTCTGAGATTTGGTTTATCTGTTTTAGACAAAAATTGGTTTCTTGTCATCCGTATACTAATCGCTCCACTAGGCAAGGTTTCTCAGGGCTAAGGTTTCTTCATAGCTTCACTTCTCAACAAACCATGTTAAAAAAGCGAACGATCGATTACCTTGCACTCGTGCTAGAACAAAACGTTTCACGAAGCTGCGAAGGACGCAGGTGCAATTCCTATTAAAACCTATTTCATTGCATTCGAGATTATCAGGACATTTGAGTTTCGACTCCGTGTTTAAAGATGTTTTGTGATCATTCAAAAACCCACACTGTTGGATAAGTTACCGAGCTTTTAAACCGTGGGAGCAAAGTTCAAAATAGCCAGGCTCTTCGTAACACAAACGCGTCTTGTGAGTAGAATGATGTCTAAAAGCAGGTTGTTAAAGGCCATTTATGTGATTCTTCGCATTATTTGAACACCACTTAAATTTCAAACAACATTCATTTCTTCCACAAAATTTTGTTCACCGCTTTGCAACTGTTGCGGCAGATTTGGAGTTTCGCAACATAAACAAGGATATCGAAGGGGAGTCGGAAAGCACCAAAAGCCAACGATTCAAGCTGCACAATGGCCAGAGCAATCAACGGCACATACAACACTACGACATTGGTCTGGTAATGATTCTGCTGAAAGCGATCATTTAGAGCTAGAACTACTGCATATCTTCCAACAGGAAGACTGTGGCAAAGCACAATTTGAAGTAGAAAAACCGACATTATCCAAGGTACAAGTAACCAATCAGAATTCCGGAAGTCTCATCGTCGTCTGTTTGAACATTCAAACATGACGTGAAGCTGTGCAAGGTTTCATCTAGAGGACTTAGCCATCAACCGTCGAACATTCAAAGTATCAAAATAAAAACTAGCAATAATCGCTCGATGACTGGAACCGAAAATTACGGGCGCTGTGCGTGCAATACCTGGACGCACGATGTGTGCGTGCACGAGTGCGGGGGGGATCACGCACTGATGAGGGCAGTTGCTCAGGCGAACTGTTTCCCATTGGGCTTTGTAGCTGGAAACAGGGGACCTCGTATTAAAAGTTGGCAGCTGCAGAGCCTTTTATTATTACGTGTTGTCATCACTCACTGATTAACTTGGTACTTGCACTGCGGTGCGAAGAACGGTTGTTCACATTGTCTGTGGGGCTGGATTCGTTTGGTGTTGGCGTTGTAATCAGGTTCTCCACTTACAGCAAAATTATGGCAACGGAATGACTTCGGGTGATGTGTGCAAAACTGTTTAGTTGGAAGCTGGACATGCTGAATGTAAAAGGAAGAAAAACTTGATGCGTCTTTGATCATGGAAGATCAAAGTCGTAGCAAGTTACAGCATTAATGGACGACGCACTGATCGACCAGGGTCCAGTATCGCATATAGATAAAAATAAATCTTCCCATCATCTAAGGAAAGCTTCGCGAAACAAACATAATGTTATCATTTCTGTGTTACTGTTACTGGTTATTTAGCAATTCGGAAAAAAGTAATGCAATAGTTTCTGAAACGAAACAAAATATACGTTTTCGCATGTCATTTTTCCTCGCGAAAGTCATTTTGCAAAATCGTTTTGAAGTGTGTGTTTTATTATTTTTACGCCCAAGCGAATAACACGCTTGTGCAGTGAGAACGTTTAAATGCCCTGTCTCTGATTAATGTGGTCAAGCAAGTTTGATAATTCTCTGTCTCATGTCGTGAATTCAATTGTTTGGTCACATTGTGGGACGTCCTCTCCTAACAACATCCGTTGGATAAACAGCTCCTTGTAGCTGGGTTGGACAATTTGCAGCCAGTTGGGTTGGAATGAAGGCTACTAAAACAGAACGACCAATACGCTGGTATTTATACCAGTCAACCACGGTTTGTCAAAATATGATCGGTTACAATAAGGGGAAGAGAGTAATAAAGTATATCAATCACAACAATTTCATATAAACGAGGCAAGGAAAGATATGTGGACCACGTGGAAATCACGGCTTCCGATTACTTAAGTTCTTTTAACAAGTAGTAGCATGTGTGATGTCAACATCTGCAGGTGCAGGTGCGTTTGTCGGTGGAGAACCGCCTCTGTCAAGACTGTGGAACGGCATAGCGTTTGCTTCAAATGCAGCAGCGATTTGTCAACAAATTTCTGAGTGGCCACCGCTAGGTAATGCTCTTGAGCTGCTGAAGACTTGACTTTTGAGAAGTGAGCGTTGAGGTGATTAAGTGCTCAGTTGAGCAGGTAACATATATTTGAAGATTGTAATGAGTTTCGACCATTAAACGCTTTAACGATGCGAACATTGCAATAAAATAAATACGATACTTCTCACAAAATCCGGCCGGCTGGTATTTTCAACACTGAAATGAAAAGTTGACGTGAAAATGCCATTCTGAAACTTTTTACGCGTACTGGAGATACTAACATTATCAATGTGTTTCAGAAATAAAACTGGAAAATATTCGTAGATTATTGCTATATCTTTGATTTTATGACGTTACAATCTGGCATAGATGTAAGATTATTTTTCATCGGGTTGTATGTTAACCTCTTAACACATTGTAATATTTGGCAATGAAAAAGAACACCTTCAGTGGTCAGGAAATTATAAAACTAGCATCTCTACATATCTTTTCTGCCACAGAGCAGGCTAAATTTTTCCGAAACCATGCAAAAAGCACATATGCTTTTTCACAACTTTTTCAAACAGCAATGTGTTTCAAAACAAATTTTCCCTGTACTCGCTTTGTACTCTCTTTGGAGTGTCGCGAATTTTCTGCGGGCGCTAATCTCGGCTTACTCTGCGCCATTGGTCACGGGGCTACTTTCGGAAACGAATGCAGCATTGGCAGCAAGTCAATGGCCGCTCCGCACTTAAAGCTTCCACTCTATCTATCAATACTTGCGAGGCTGGACAATCGGCAATCACCGTGCTCTTCTGTATGACCCAGCAGGGAATAGAAATTGCGCAACGCACTGTACAACGTACGACTAAGTACTTTAGACTTTGTTGTTTAATAGAATTTTAATTTTTCTTTTTAATTTATTATTTTATATTTTTACGTGAATGTAAATTGCTTAAGAAAAATCCGACTCTGAAGCAAACGAACCAAATGAGCAATCAGGCGAAGTAAAGCAGAGATTTTATATACTGTTTGTTTAGATGTCAATAACAGCTGTATACACTAAATACATCGCTTAAAATAGAAAATGCAGTTTGAAAAGCTTTTTGCAAACGTAGATTTTTATATGCTGCTTAATTTAAAAGATAAAATCACGAAACTGGTTCCATTGCTGCTTAGACTCGCAAATTAGGTCTGCGGAAAGGGCATCTTTCATTCGTTCACAATTTAATGCTCCTGAATTGAATTCCATCCACTGGAAAGCCCACAAACTATTCTGGCAAACTATCCTGTATCTTCGGCAAAAGATGTCGTACTGTTGGATACATCAAAATGCAAAAACCGAGCAATGTGGAGGACATCCTTGACTTATGGAGAGAGTACTTCAAATATCATTTGAATCCAGTCACTTCCACGCCATTGGACACAAAGGAGTTGAATTTTTGAAAGGAAAATACCATCACTGCAGCCGAAGTCTTCCTAGCTGTCAAAACACTGAAGGTTGTAAAGATTGCAGGTTGCGATGAAATCTGACCCTAAATGCTTAAACCCTAACCGAAAAGGCGTTTTTGGCTGATTCCTGTGTGGCAAGTGGCGTGGTGTTCTGGAAGGGCACCGAAAGATTGGCAAACTGGGTAATTATCTCTAAACATGAAGTAGGGGACAGGAGAGAATGCACCAACTGCTGGGGCATCTCTCTTTAGCTTCCCTGCATGGAAAAGTTTATGCCAAGTGTTTTGGAATACTCCGTGAAACAACTGAAATATAGCTGGATGATACCCAGGGGGGCTTTTGTCCCAGCCGTAGCACTACAAACCACATTTCCACTCCACAACAAAATTTTTGAGAAATCTTGAGTGTATGCCAAAGACGCCATCACATGATTTGTCGGTTTCGAGAAAAAATGCGGCGGGGTTCCTTGTGAAAATCTTTGGGGAGTGTTGCGTGAGTACTATGTTGACGGCCGCCTGTTACTGGCCTTCATGTCATTCTATTGCTGCTCATAGATTTGTGTCCGCGCCGGCGGAGTGAAATCGCAATCGTTCACCGTGGTTATTGAACTCCGCCATTGGTGTGTGCTGCCACAACTCCTCTTCGTAATCGGCATGATTGTATATGAATTAGATAGACAGTAACAACCGAGTCAACGAAGGTGTGACCGTTCTAACCAGCACTAAAATTGTGTGCTTTGACGGACGGTTTAGTACTGTTTGCATCTATGAGCAGTTTCTTCAACATGCATTTGATCGGCTTTCAGCTGCGTGCGATCAAGCCGGAATGAAATCCAGCACCTAAGATAGGCGAATTCTAACTTTGGCATTTCTACTGAAAAGTTGCTGTTTTCGGCAGCATTGGAACAAAACACATACCTATTTTCTGAATGTGTGTTTTATGCCCATGTTGGTGTTTGCCACTTTGTCAAATGGTTGAGAGACAGCGATGAAAACGACTCGCCCTTTTCACGACTACCAAGCGTTCAAGGACGTCGACGTCGATGTCCTTGAACGACGTCGATCCTTGTTGAATATTGACAAAAGCTTTTAACATTTTTTTTCGGTTCATTTGCAACTCTATTGTTAGCACTCAGTTTGAAGTTGTTATTTGAAATGGCTTGTGAGAAACGTTACATCAGGAATGGGGAATCTATTTAATACCACGGGCCGCATGAATCGTGATTATCGCTGGCGGGGGGCAAAATCAATGAATTTTCTTCTACAATTCTTCCTTTATCTAACTATGAGAAAGAGAGACTTTTCGTGAATCGCTATCTAAGTACCTGCTTATCATGGAGCTTCGTTTTGAGGCGATGTTGCACTCTAACTTGGTAACGAAAATTCCGATGCGGGCCATGTCAAATGTCCACGCGGGCCGTATTTTGACTGCGGGCCGCAGGTTCCCCACCCCTACATTACATTGATTGAGCCAAGGGAGGTATTTTTGTGAACTTTCGGCAACAACTCGTTACTTAAGCAATTATATTTATCCTGTGCTCGACCGAAGGTTCGGAGGTCATGCCAACAATCAATCTTACCTCTAAAGGCTGCGTTTTCTTCACTGGTGCATAGGAATAACATTACTTTGACGTTTGATGACCACGTACTGTTCTCAGTCATTGCATTCCCAGCCACTTTATCAGCTGTCCAATTGTTTCTGAGAACGACGCCAGCAACGTATTTAGCAAAAACTGCTGTCATTGTTCATTTGATCATTGTAATTTCAGTTCACTTGTAGGCGAGACCTAACTGAGGTAAAGCTATCTGGGCAAGTGCTATCGCAAGTAAATACCAAGTTGATACTTCTGTAGGATTATATCTTTGTGTTCATCCACACGGATTTTTTCGTGCACGAATCAATCAACACATGCTCTCCCGATTGCGTTAATGCTTTGTTACTCTTTCTCTCTCTGCTTTTGAACAAAGAAAGTCTGCGGCAAACTTGATACTGTGCGTTCACTTGGTTCCTTCAGTGAAGCTTCTAGAACATTTCGAATTTGTCTTCTGCACTACTGTACATGTTTCAGACATATTGTATGAGAAAGGCAGTAATTTTCACATAACGTACGAACAATTTTAAAGCTTCATTTGAAGCATTAATACGAAAATACAGGTACTCGTTTCTCGAAAGATGCAGAAAGTCTAACGACATATGGTTGCGTGCTTTGATGCAGTCAGACTGTTTGTATTTGTCCCTATTCTTAAACACTACAATCGCATTTTACTTTGTGACTGAGTGATCGAACTTTGCAGTGCGTGTTTGATTGATGGCGTGTCATGTCACGGGCATTCGCATTTTACCTGGACTCGGCCAGTTTAGGGACTGGCGCCCTAATCTGCAGTAGTGTTGTAACAAGAGTTACGTGTCAGTCGACAATAGTGTTAAGAATGTGTCTGTAACCCTGTGGTTCTGTCTTCAGTGCAGTTGCAAAAGTGTCTGTAACTCTGTGATTACGCCAGATCCAATGTGTTGCAAAACGATCAGTTTTGTCTCATTTTATTCACCTGCCTTATGCAGAGTGTGTGTGCTTATACTATGGACTTCGTGTCTGCTCACAAACAAATAATTTAAATTACATTAAATTAAAATAAAGCATAAATGATTTTTTGCGGAAATGATTTCAATAAATGATTTTTGGTTGCAAAAATTTAACAGCAAACTTCAAAATACTCACGATTTTTTCCAAACCCAACAAATTTTCTGATGATGACGAACAATGTAATGGTGATTTCTCAGATGATGAGATAAAAATTATTAAAACCCTGGAACGCCAACTCTAGTTTTCGTCACATGAATCGCAACCCAGGGTTAATGTCATCCGTCATTAAAAAACAAAAAAAAACTTTTATTCAATTAGTTTGATTACGCAAACTACATTGGAAACGTAACTCTTATTCCGTGGTTCGTGCGCTAATAAAGTTACTTTGTACTTTTACTTGATGCTGTTAATGATTAAAAGGAAAACCACACTTGACCGGGAGGAACGTACCCAGCATTAGTTTCCAGAGAGAAGATATAGAAATCTAATATAAAAAAGCCCATGAAAAAATACATTGGCTTTGAGGAACCTCTCCTGCTCCATGCTGGTAAGTAAGCAGGCCCTGAGTGAAGCACACCCTGAGTGAATTACAGCCCTTGATTGCCACGTTTACAGCCCTATATCCCACGGGAGAAAAAAATTTAATAACCATAACGCAGGGTGATGTTCACCGCAAACTACTATCTTTTCTCCTTAGTGGAAAAGTGCAGACAGCGAGCACGAGATTACGCGCAACAGTCGAGAAGTCAGACAAACATCTCCAGCTACTGAAGCGTGGAGGGCGCTCCGACGCTTGCTTCGGTATGAACCACATGACCACCTCACGTGACGGGAGGAATACACCCTGGGTTAGCGTTCTAGGGCTAAGACACATTTTTTAAAGTGTCAAGTTCACAGATGTAGTAAAAACTCCTGGCAGAGCTATTTGCAGAAAATAAAATTAAAATCGAATTTGCGAATTGAATCTAAGGGCGATTAACAGTGGACAGAAAAATTTTAAAATAATGATAAAAAATTACTTATTACCATTTTTCTTTTTCATGCTGAAAAGAAAGCATTTCATAAAATGTCGCTGCAAAGCAGTCTGTAAGATAATAGGATATTTGGCGTTCATCTGACCGAGAGCATTTTTTTACAATGAGAAACCTCTTCTGGCGATCTTTTGCGGAAACACTTGTGTTGATATCAATTCCGTATTGTTGCCATTCATCAACGCCAAAAGCATGCATGCTTTTTGCAAACAAAAATTCCTTTCGCCTGTACTCATTACAGAGAAGACACTCAATAAAACTTAAAAGAAACCACAACTGGTTATCACATTTGTTAAGCAAACAAACAGCCTTTCTATAAACACAAAATTTGGTTATTTTCACTATCGCATCTGAAAGGTGGCTTCATTGAAAACTAAAGTTTGTGGTGAACTCTTGACAACCGATTTAAATTTTTCCCACACTAACTAAAAACGAATCAGGCGATTGATGGTAAAGACGTTCAACCAGAGGAAAACCAATAGTAGCTACTCGTAAAAGTATAAGCTGTTTCATTCTTTTTTTGTCTTGCTTGTGTCTCAATGGCATTATATTTTGTTTAGCCGATGCTTGTTAAACTTCATACTCACCGAAACGAATCATGTTGGTGACCTCAGCAAGGTGAGCATCCAAACGTAATATTCGTTTCTCCTTTCTGGAAGACATATTACATTTACCCGTATTTACATAGTATCCTGTTAGCGAGTTTGAAAGTAGATCAATTGGACAGAAATTCTGATAGGACATTTATGAATAAAAATACAATTTGTGAATGTGTGATGCAATTTTTCATTTGCCATTTCGAACATTATTGAAATTGAAGACGACAAGCCTCTGAGAAGAATTGCAGGCCATTTGGACACAAAATAAATTTATGTGATCTGCCGAAAAAATGCAACTGTTTTAGTCATTAGTGAATGTTTTATTCAATGACCAAGCGACTGTGTTTGCAGTGAATGCTGCACGGGTAGTGAGTCAATGGCGCGTAAGCTGTTCCTTTGCAGCCACCCATCAAAACCAGCACGAGGCTAGCCAGGCCACATGAACTGTTTTTAAAGTCTTCGAACTGGAACTGAATCCAGAGAAGCAACTGCAAAGAAGCTCGTTTGAAATGGTGCTTGATTTTACCGTTTTTCCCACACTTATATAAAAAATAACCCTTTCTACAAGTAAGAAAAGTGCTACGTTTTGATTTCGGAACAAACTTATCAAGGCTTTTGTCGATATCTTATCTTTTAGCACGACATGCGATCTCCACTACGCCACCTTCATAACAAGCGGATTTCAAGTTTTCTGGTGCGGTTGAAACCACTTTTTTGGTACTAGTTTTGATATGAAATATAAATAAAATGTAGTAAAACTTTATGAAAACATTTTTAAGCCTAGAAACTTTGAAAACCACATGACCTCAAAGTGCTTACCAGAGAATTAATGTTCGTTGTGAATCTGCCTCGATGTAAGTTCTACAAATCGTATTCTCAAATTTTGTTTTTTTCTACAGAGTTTCTTTGAAAGAAAGGTATTCTTTTCAACAGCATATAGATAAGCCGCTAGTTGATAAGCAAGCACTGAAAACATCTTGTCCACACACAGAAGCATAAATCAGAAAGTTGATGGGATGCAGTTATTTTATTTTTCAAGTGTCGTGCGAAGCTTCACTCACATTAGCTTTATTTCAGATATTTTATGAAACATATTGCTTCGAAACGTTTCCCAAACATTTCATGAAAAGTCGTTTGGAAATGTTGCCGCAAAAACGCTTTCAAGAGAATTATTTGGTATTTTTTTATCTTTGGTGGCACCTCCTTTTCTGGCATATCCAAATGCTCGAACGGGTACAAAAAAGATTTCACTGTGTTTTCATATCCAGGACTTCATGATTGAATGGACGTCTTAGCTTCTCTAGAAAAGCACCATTTGTCAAGTTTTTCAATTTCTATAAATAGTCATTGTACGTTCAATCATCCATCAAGCCCTCTCTGGATCGTACGTGTGGCGTTGAAGCAACGTTTTTAGCTTAGCTAAATGACTGGCACAGAGTTGTAAATGGGCCTCATTTTGAGGCCCGAACCCGGCCCGAGCCCGGCATTTATTTTTGAAGCCCGATTTAGCCTGAAAGACAAATTTTCCGAGTGAATCAAGATATGCGCAACTGCGGAGTATCAAAAATGTAGTGTACGTGTGTAGCTGCAGGTACACGACTTGATCTCACCCAAAGTAGCAACCACCTTGACCAAAACATTAACTTAAACAAGCACAAACTCAGCTGCTTGTTAGTTAATGCTAATACTGCGGAATGTAATGTTTTTCAACATAAAAACAAACTATCACGAAACTATCCACAATGGCGCTATAGGCATAAAAGGAACTATTTAGGATAGCGCCATAGGTATGAAAAGCCGGAACGTGGGCCATTGTTTCTTAACACAAGCGAAGAATCGCGTAAGTGATTGATCTTTTCGACACAGTGCCATCGCGTGCTAACTTCCTCATGGCTGTTGCCTTCTGAAAAAGTGTGTGACACTAATCCGAGCAGAGAACAAAAGAACGCAGCTATGTTTGCAAATAGAATTAGCTGAAGAAAAATCACAATCACTTCACTTACAGAAGGCACGGAAATGAGCAGAACAAATGCACTTCAAGAAAGAAAAATATCGTTACTTCGATTGGTATAAAAAACTTGTGTGTGCAGGCCCAAAATCGGCCGGAAACATTTTGACAAACTTAAGCCCGCACCTGGCCTGACTTGCAACTCTGGACGGGCGTGTTAAACTTTCCTGCTTTAAAGCAAGAGTTCCCAACCAAGGGTGCACGTATCCCCAGTGGTACATTTGCACTTATCAAGCGGCACCCAAGGTCTGACAGAATCAATATGACAAAGAAAAGAGTTGTAGAAGTCGGCTCGTGATGTACAGGGGAATAAACAGGCGTCCGTCACTCCTCCCAAAATGCCGAAAGCCAATCTTGCTCAAGAATAACTCATGAGGATAGACGCCCTGTTTTTGTCAGTCATCCGTGACCTCGTGAGGAAAAAAGTTCTCGGTTAAGATAAAATCTTTTTATTTTGACAGATTTAACTCACGTTGCTCTTTTGTTCGCTCTCAATCGGTTTGAAGGTAAAAGGGGGACGCAACCGCCAGGCACTGGCAAGCTTGCCTCTTTCAAGGAATGATTATGGTTTAATTTCCTCATTTTTTCCGTGTTTTGATGCGCTTTAGTTTTTCACCCATTGTCAACCTGTTATCAAAATGGGAGAAACGTTCTGATATGCAAACGCGATTGTGACAAATACTTAATAAACTGAGCTGTTGATAAGGTTTTGGTGACATACGTGATAGAGGCCTAATGTGTATATAAGCAATGCGATATAACCGAACAGCTTATCATGTTCTAAGAGTAACAAAAGCAAATGAGATTGTACATTAACTCCATATCCGAATACACTACGATCATTCACACAAAATGAAGGAATTGATTCTTTTTGATTTTTGTTTCGAATGTGTGAAAAAGGTGTAAAAAAAACTCATGGAGCGGGGGTGGGTTTCATGCAGTGTTTTGTGAAATGAAAGTACAGTTTTAAAATCCAAAGAAAATCGTAGTAAACGATATTATACGTGGGCGGTAGGTGGAAACGGAGAGAAGTATTTTTACAACCCAAGTTAGCCCAAGTTTCCAAAATTAATGTTCCGTGTTTTCATCGAAATACACAGTGTCAGCAGCTAACAAGTTTCATCACTGTCCACCGCTTTCGTCCGCTTCTGAATGACTCAGTGGTGGTCCTGGCGGTTAATGACTTCACTTACTAACAACATTTTTGTGTTCCGGTTTTTAAGGGAATGACGATAACACCAACAATAAAATGAAATTGAATTTTGGAAAAGTGTGCATTTTAGTCGACAATGAACATAGATTGAACAGTTTCAGCAAAAGCTACGTCTGTGCTTTAGAGGCTCTCACGGTTGATTGACACACAATGAAGCGTGAAAATATTTCACAATCTTTTCTGTTTGGCTTTCTTCGAAAAGAAGCAAATGATCTAGGCGCGGCAAAGAAAGGAAGAAACTTTGAACATGGGAAGGGAACGCACGCTATAAGGCATGTGTAAACTAATATACCAGTGTGCATGATCAGTCTAGCTGTAGTTATATGTCGACTGCAGAAGCAGTGAGAAGCAGAATATTATAATTTGGTTCAAAATCGCGGGAAGACATTTTGTTAAAGCTGAACAAAGTTTTGTTATGTTTTTAGAAACGTCAAGAAATCAGAAAAAACATTTTTTATTTAACTAAGTCTTAATATTTAATGTCTGCAACGAAGTAATAATCTCCGAATACGAAGTGAAACATGAAACTATTGATTCTTTTTTTGACATTTTTCGTTGTCTGCGCAAAGGAAGGATACGGAATTGACAGTAAGCTTTCATTTAGATTTATACAAAATGGTATTGATAGCATATTTGGTGTTAAACTCGTGTGAGGAAATTCAGCATTACTACTATATTAGTTCACTTAGGTATTTTCTACTTTGTTGAAAAAATTTAACGCCTCATTATTCAACATTTTATTTTCAGCTATTTTGATCTACGACGTCAGCTCACCCCATCCGCTCGGTGGTCCTCCCGCTTGGAGTCCTGGACGTTTATTTGCTCTCGACAGCTTAGCGGCCGCACGGAACGCCTTAAACAATATTCTCACTGGTAGCAGCAATACTCGAACAGGTAGCATTAGATTTGCTTTATTATGTTTTAAAGCCTATCAACATCATCATAGGCAGTTTTCAAAGATTGACGTTGACGGGCTCTGTGACATATCTAAAAATAGTTTTGAATCAAAAAGTGTTTTTTGATCAAGCCTCCAATGTTTGTAGGGCGGGTTTGATTACCGGTCGGGTCATACCAAAGAGTAGAAAAACGGTTAAATAGAAATTGCAGCTTGGCCATCCTGGAACTTAATGAGTAGGTGAAAGATAATGTTCATGCACATTGCTGCCATTGACCCTCAACTAATGCAACGTTTGCTGCGAATGCAGTCACTTATAATACACTGAACCGCAATCATGAAATAGGCAATTGCAACTTATGTTTTTGTTTCTTGGTTTGTTATGGTTATGGACCCACCGTGTTCGGAACCAGCGTATAACACAATCAGGAAACAAACCAGGTGTGAAATTGACGGAGCTGTATTAGTTCAGATTTGTTCTGAATGGTTTGCATCAAGATTTGGGGCCCGGCATTGGTATCTCTGTTATTGCTGATCTTTAAAAAATGTCTAATATCAGGACGCAACGCATTGTTGTTAAAGAACATATCGAAATAAGTGGAATGTGCCCAAAAATTTCTTCTCAAGTGCGATGACGTTCAGCAGGTATCCGGTGTAGAGTTAATCTTAGAACTGGCCAAATCGTGAAAGTGGTTCAGTCGTCAGATGGTTACAATTTCTAAGGTTGGTTGCATGTTTTCATTCACTAACAAATCAAAAAACTGCAAAATCAAGAAATTCATTTCTCTAACGTTTTCATGTGATTTCAACCTTTCATGAAAGAAAAAAAAGAGAAAAAATATGTTAAAACATTCGTCTACTTCTGCAGCAATGAAATTTTTGAAGTGTCTGTTGTAGTTTTTTTCCGTTCTTTGGTTATCTATTCTTTGTATAATTGTTGTGGTTGTGGCGGAATTCCTCTCTACGCTTTTCAATAATTTTATATAACTTTAGTAAGTCCCATCTGCAACGCTACATCACGAAACCCTTGCCACAGTAAAGCTACATGCACTTTTGTTGAACCTTCTATTGTGCAATGCACTTGCCAAGAAGGATACAAGCAAGGCGGTGTTCCTGACCAGGGCAAATATGGAAAAAACGTTACTAATCCGGAAGGTACCAACTGCATCGGTAAGTGTGGTTTGACTGTGCGCAATATATCACGAATTTGCTATCTTTGAAAACTTAACTTGACTCTCAGCATCTTCCTTGCCAATAGACACGAAGTAAACATATTTTGCTAAATCATATTTTTTGTACTTTGCAGTTTAACTAGTAGTCAGTGATGTAACCGTTGTTTATCAGTATGATGGTGCTTCGCTGCTTCAATAAAAAGTTTGTTGTAGCTTCCAAGAAGTATTTTTTGTCATTTAGCGATGATGTAGAAAATGTTTGGGATGATATTGATCATCATTGTCATTCTGTTACTTACTGGTTGGTCCGAAGAGCATCTTGCGTGGAGCGATTCAGCTTTGTCAGGGCTCTCTATTAGTGCAGTCTGGGTCCAAGGCCAGTGCCAGTACGACTTGCTCGTCCAAACTATCCAGATCTTTCTGATTGTATCCACCCAGCGTGAAATGAACATGATATGACCGCACCAGCAGAACCTGAGGTTTGCTATAATCAGGATGCAGGCATTTGTTGTAAAAGATGCTGTTGCAAATAGATGATGCAACTCCTTGCTGGAGATGCAGTATGAATATTGAATGTTTTCGATTATGTGGAGCGCACGTCCACGAAAATAGTCAATTTTCTTGGCCAGAGTATTATTCAGTGGTCATGCTTCAGCTCCACAGTGTACGTCTGCGCGAAGTGATACATTGTACATCCACAGCTTTGCTTGGCAATGAATTGCTTTGTGACGCCAAACTGGCGACGCCTGTAAACATTTGTCATCGTCGCTCAATTTCATGTGTTTAAACTTCAAATTGTCCTTAGTTGGTGTCGGTCGAGCTGAATTACCCAAAGGATGAAACAAACGTCACCTCGTCCACTCCCACACGAACCGAGGGACGTCTAGGCCATCTTTGACATGCATGAGTTAGGGAAGGATGATTAGAGAAATAAAAAGAATAATTTGAAATGTTTTTATTGACGAAACAAACGGGAATTCGCGAGAAAGTGTTTTCTTGCGGCAAAGCGCAATGAAGATGAGGCAACTTTAATGGAAGATCTCGATTGTGGTGAAGCTTGAGCAGTGTCAAATATTGATTTTGTTATTAACAGCTACAGAAAGTCAACATTCCTCTTCAAATGAGTTTAATTTGAATAAAATTCAGTCAGAAAATATTTGAAAATAAACTTTCATAAACATAGCACAGCGTTTGACTTACACGATACTGCAACGTCATTATTTTAATGATAGATAGGCATGCAGAGTTATATATATGACATTTGTAAACCACTGACATATCGCATGTGGGTTGTCTTATTTCGGTTCTCTTTCAGATATTGACGAATGCATGAATGTAACGGCAGCGAGGAGCATTTGTGGGATAGCAACCAATACCTGCATCAACAAGCCAGGCTCGTACGAGTGCACCTGCTACATAGGTTATCAATTTAATGCCACAACCAGACTTTGCGAAGGTGAGATTTTCGGATGACGGCGCGAATAATATTTGAAAAAAAAAGTTTTGTGTTTTTCAAAATAATTTTTGTTTCAACGCTTGTGTTCAAATGACATTTTACAAAATTTTTTCCCTTCGTTTACAGGAGACGTTGGAGGTTTGGTATTGAAAACGCATTAGAAATATGAACACAGTAGATCTTTTTACTTCAAACATTTAGAAAGTATAGTCTGTAACTTGTCCATTTGCATTTGAGCAAGGTCAAGTCAAATAAACGGAAAAAATTTATGCCAGGTACGTAAATACAAAAACATTCAAGGATACTCACTATCACTGCATGGCAAAACAAATATGTGTGATTGCCAAACTTTCTATAAAACCAATGCAGTATGGTGAAATTCATGCTTTACCATACAAATATAATGTGCCTCTAAGTGAATAATGAACCTACAAATGCTCATAGCTTAGAATTATTCTGTACTGCATTCAAGTATAACCCCTCAAGCTTTACCTTGTTTAGACTGATCTAGTGGCAACGTGTTGAGTGTACTCAATTTGTTTGTCAGATGTGCCCCATGCATATCAAAAAAATAAAATGAAGAAGTACCAACTCAACTTGAAAAGAATTTAAAATCTGGCATTATCAAATAAGGTTGCACTATCCTGACTACAACGTCACAAAAACTCAGCACAGAAAATATTAATTAACGTGGGCAAAACCCAAATCTAAATGCGATTTTACAAATTACTTTTGGGTAGCAAAAACATAACTTGCCCTGTAACTCGTAACAACGGCTGCCTATCAAGGAAAAATTAACTTGCGTGCTACGGCTGGTATGAGACTAAATCACTATGGAAACTTTCAAGTTCAACGTTTTCAACTTTTTGAATAAATCAAAAAAGTCGACTGTGCCCTTAGTCCTACTGTGCCCCACCTTCGCCTACATTGCGTTGAATCACGAATAGAATATTACATGGAATTACGCAGTGAGGAAACACAAAACATTAAAGCACTAATGTGTCCACTATACTTGCATAAAATTATGTTTGTCCTAACTTTACTGACAGGTGGGTCACCACGTCCCCCAAATGATGTTTTACAAAATTTGGTAAACATTTGCGTTAAAGTTGTCAATTTCCGAAACAAGACCATAGTTCAATTTTTTCTTTTTGAACAGACGTTAATGAATGCATGGATGGTTCACATGACTGTGACGGAAATGCGACCTGCACGAACACAAAAGGAGGTTTTGGTTGCATATGCAACATAGGTTATACAGGCAATGGAACATACTGTGCAGGTGAGAAGACATCATGACTGATGCCACTAAGAACGTTTAACTTTTGGATACTTAATCCTCATGTACAGTTATGAGCACTTGTATTTGGGATGTTTATGGTTACATAAGCTGCAGGCTAAGAATGTGCATAATACCTATTGGGTCCTGTTTTAATTGAACACTGAATATTCATTTTCCACACAGTGAAATGGAATGTGGAAGTAGGAAAATATCTCTGACGAATGGAAGAATCTAGCATTTTCAGTAATTTGGTAACATATTTTTGAAGGCTTTTAAATCAGCATTTTCAAGCTTTCAACCATTTAAAAAAATAACTTTGCCCCTTTCCTTCTTACTTTCAAATTTGTTGACATTTCGTTCAAAAAGAAACAAAACCTTATATTTGGATGAAGTTAGAGGAGACGCATGCTTATCTGCTGTTTGTGCACCTGCAACAAATTTATGTTCAACTAACTTCAATTGCATTGGCCCAGAAAATTGAAACCTGCAGCAAATTTATATGACAGTTTTTGTGTAATTAGTGCTATAATCCAAATCCTGTGCTGAATTGAAATGACTAAAATAGATTGAATCTTTATTCATCAAGATTTTGATCAGTGTGCGGAGCCGGGTTTTGACTGTGGAGCAAATGGTGCATGCAACGATTTTTTGGGAGGGTACTACTGCACTTGCGATTCTGGTTATGAGGTGGACAACTCATCTGAACCCAACAAATGCGTCGGTAGGTGTTCCACGTTATGAACGCATGAAGTATTAATAACGTGCTTTGTGATTTCGGTTCTGTTTTGATAATCACCGTTCGTCCAAGAAACAATCAAAGTATTGTTGTTAATTTCGTGAATACAAAACTAAACCTACACGTTTAACGTGGTTTTATGCTTTTTGGAAGTTGCTTGCAAAAATGTCTGAGAAACGTTTCACGTTGGACTGAATCTTGATTGATTTTGTAATGAAAGGTGCAATTTTTGATCAACACTATTTGCAATCCGCAAAATCTATAAAACTGTGATTCGTGAAACTTTCAGATATCGACGAATGCACGTCGCCTGCCGCCAACCTGTACTTTTCACATTAGATTTTTTGCTTAAGGATGGAATGCCATTTCTTGCTATCCTTCACCAGTAGTGGACCCAGGGGGAGTTTGGGGCAACTTTATGCCAAACGTCTGTTACTCCCCGCTGAAAAATGCTCCTTTGATATCAATGCGCCCCTTTTAGGTGTTCATCGAAGTAGAAACAGAGATCAAAAATACTCTGGTCTAGAACAAGACTTTATATTTCGTTGAACTACAGAATGCCGGACTTTTACTCAGCCGCTGTTATCAAATAGTACAACAATGCTATTCTTTCACAGTCTATGGAAAGAAATCCTTTCTCAGCAAAATATCAGACACTAATATCTTACACAGTATACATTTCGCCTACGAAGTAGGCATCATCAGCTCTTATTCAAATAGATTCATGCTATTCTTTCGTAATAACTCTACTGTTCTGTTATTTCTTTCCCGCGTGAGAACTTCCCAGTGTTGTACAGATAGATAATCACAAAAGCAGTCGCTTTTACTTTCGCAATTCCCGGGCAGGCCATGCAAAATTAGTCTTGATTTTGTCTCAAGTTTATTTCTTTAATGCCGGAAGGCAGCCTTTTAAGGAGAGACAGTAGTGAAAATAGTAATGCAATGTAGACAATATAACTGACACAAGATTCTAGAAGCTTACGAAGCGAAAAAACAGTTTCAGGGCTGTTGCCAGTGCAGTCCGTGAGACCGCAGTCTGCATCGTATAGTTTTGCAACATGGGGTGAGTGAATGAGTTCCTTGTCGGAATTAATGCGGCTGATCGAATCATAATACAGCATTCAAAGAGCTATGGCAACAATGACTGATGACCATGACATTTTGAACCTTTTGTTGCAATTGCACACCCATAGCCAGCTCACGCCAGCCACGAAAAGACACATTTGACATGGTGGGTGAAATCTGCAACCGACCAGGAAATGTGTAGATCAATGATTAAGTTAAATAATTAGCTTATAATCAAATAAATTGGAGCAGCAAAACAATCTGTTTGGCAAATTTTACATTTTTCACTGCTCACGGTGGCGATGGCTGAGATTCGTGTTTTAAAATTTGTTTTAGGCTGATTCTCACCTATGTTTGCTAGCTTGAATATAAGCAGATCCATAGCCAGATCAACAACATTGGGGGTGGGTGACACTACGTCTTTTTGCAAGGGCATTGTAGTATACAAAGGTTTTTAAGGAAAAGGTTAGGCCCTGGTATGGACTTGTAGGGAATTCTCTCTTTCTAGGGTCCCGATTTTCTCTTAGTCTAGGACCAAATTAAAATTTTCTCTGATTCAAGGGACCCAATTTTCAATTCTAGGCACTCGAATCGGGTCCCTAAAACACCTTTTAGAAAACCCTTGGCAAACAGTGAATTGGAGAATGACTTTATCGCAGAGGCAAGAGCTTGAGTTTGGAGGTAGGAGTGTGAAATTGAGAACTCAGCTCGCCTATGTCCCCACCTACGTCGAACGGTGTCATAACTTTTTTCAAAGCCTGGACTATAGTGGGATTAATGTTTCGTTCGTCACATCAGCAGTCCAACCAATGTTTAAACATGCGAAACGATATTAAACACTTGATTGCAATTCCCCCTTTATCATTGGTGGCAAATGTATTTTAGGGCAATACGCATTCAGACCAAATGTGAATCTATCATGCAATTATGAAATTGTGTTTCCCAATAGCCCGCCGAGCTATCCAAAATGGGAGCAATTTCATAACAAATGCCCTTCTGTCACTTTTTGTTTTTGAATTATCGCTTCAGCATCAGCATCAGCAATAAATATGCATTTTCCATATGCATGCAATTGCACAAGCGTCGTCTGAAAATGTGATTGTGATTTAGATATTCATATTTATTTGACTCCTCTCATGGACCTTGAGTTGTCACTTGCGTGTGTAAGAAAAACTTCTATTTCTAAGAAGGTTGGGAACACACTTCAGACATGTTTTTTTCTTATCTCGTTACGGATGGACAAAACAATGTCAAACACTAGAGCACAGCATATGCTTCTGAATACAGTGCAGCTTTGAATACTTTTTGTGCTGCAGATATAAGAGATTGTGTAGGATATCAACAGTGTTCGTTATTAGTGTGTGTAGCGAGCTGGCCGCGAACTTTTTATGATGCGACGTTGTGGTAACTGATGTAGTCTTGTGGTAAAAATTCCTGGCACTGCGCGACTGAACTTCACACTTACCACCGGTAACAAGAGTGTTCCACAGCAGGTTATGACGCCTCAAGAACGGCGTCCAACAGGGATCCGTCTTAGCACCCTTCTCTTTACCATCTGCATCCCTGACCTGCCAACCATCGTCTCCAGACACTATGCTAACGCTGACAATATAATAATCATGCATACTGAAAGTCAAATCACAACAAAGAAACCTTGCCCTATTGCTCCGAGCCTAAAGACCTCGGAGTAACATTGGACAGGAAAGTCATTACATAGTAGTGGTACAGAAAAATAAACATAGCGTAAAACAATATACTTTCGATAACCATCCACTGTTTGCTCGGTCTAGTGTTCGCTGTAGACCTGTCCGTGACCTGGTGGTGAGTTGGTCTGCTTTGTTGCGGGTAAATCTGGTGTTCGACTCTAGGTCTGGTCTTACCAAGACCTCGTGGATTGGTATTGTAGCCTTCATGTCAGGCGAACAGTGTGCTGAAGAGTTACTAGGACCATCACTTGAAGGCAACAGTCTTGAAGTCGAAAGCGAGTCAAATGATGCGAGACCTTGTAGATGTGCAGTCGTGGCGCTACAAGACCGCCGTTGTCAAAAAGTGCCATCAAAACTATATCTCAAAAAATGATATGTTTTCGATACGTATGACTATACTATTCACAATAAGAAGTTGCAGGGAATCCCTGTATAATTTTATCTTTTGTTAAACGTTTGACGTCATATTGTGGTTTTCTTTTTTTTACTGAAGGATAGGATATCATTTCTTGCTGTCCTTTAACATAGCTGTGTGATGTGTCTGCAGAACGTTTCAAGGGCATGCAACTGTTGTTGATTAGTGAAAATATTTGAGTGTTCCAGTGATGTGACCAAGCCATATTTGTCGAGTCACAAGCCTTTCGAGTCAAAGTCGAGTAAAATTCAGCTAACAATTTTTGAGTCGAGTCACGACTTGGTCAAATCGAGTCAGAGTTGAGTCGCAAAGCTATTGAGTAATTTCCAGTGATCAGTTTGCAAGCCCGAGTCAATGTCGAATAAAATATAATTAAACGCTTTAACGCTTTCCCTGTGTTGTTTCCTTTTCAGCTTACCACGCAACAGATAACATTTGAAAAACGATAAAAAATGCTTTATGTTAACAGGTTCTATCACTTCTCTCCTTCACCCTCAGTCAATTCAACAAGCCTAGCCTATACCCTGCTGAAATAAATATTCCTCCTTTTTCTTCACTTCGCCCAACAAAGACCCAAAGTAAAAGTATGAGACGAGGCCGAATGCCATCATCACGATATCTAAATATTACATTAAACCACAATAATGTGTCCGGTGCATTGTGCGCTGCTGGCACCTCAGTGAAAAGCTAAGCCTCAACTCTACTTCAGTGTCATGTGGAGCCCTGATACTCAAAAACTAGCATTACGCAGACTTGGACAATTAAATAATTCTAGTTTTCTAATTTGATGAAATAGAGCGAAATTACGGTAATTCTAATTTTAATCTGATTTGCTAAAAGCTTCAGTGCTCTAATTTTAGTTCTAATCTAATTTCAGGTTTTGCCAAAAATGCTAATTTGTCCAACGGTATTTTTAAAGGTGAAAAGAAAATGGACCTTTGTGCAAGGAAATTACAGCAAAATGGTCACAAGTGCCATCCCATCACTTAAAAAGCTTGAACAGTAAAAACTCAATCAATTTCTTTTCTCATTCACAGCTGCAAGACAAACTACGTGTCTTGAAAATGATCATTGTTATTACATCACATTGCCTATCTACATACACGCAGAAGTCACTATAGTCATTAGGTAACTACGACATTTAGTCAGCTGTGGTGTTTCAGGGCAGGGGCTCTCCAAACGTTCTTGTCAGAAGGTCACATAAGCTATCACGCAACAGTTGGAGGGCCGGACATCTTACGACGCAAGATGCTGACTAAGTAATGTAGTTGTTTCGGGATATGTTACATTCTACCAAATCAACATATGTTCGTAAAAATATTATTCTTCCATAATTGACAAAAATGTCTTCGCGGACTGGATTTGGCCCGCGGGGCGTAGTTTGGAGGACCCTATTTTAGGGTATTGGAAAAACGAACATCGTTTCCCTTATCTAGAGACTGCTGCTCGAGAATTCCTGGGTATATAACAATGACATCGGTTCCGTCGGAACCTATTTTCGGAACGAGAACCGTGATAGCGTTGTCATTTTTCGAATCGTAACCACGTGAGGGATGATCCAGGGACGTCGGCTGGGGGAGGGTTGTGGCATCAGTCCCGTTTACATTTGTCTTTTCCTCCCTTCAATGTGAAGTTATATGGTGTGAAAAATGCAGTTCTCACATGATTTGTGCATTAATTCCATGAGTTTTTTATTTTTTCTTGATTTTCATGGAGGCGAATTGTGCAGCGCGAAACGCACCGATGTTGCCTCACAAATGTTTGCTATTCTCATGTTTACGAGAATGAATCCACATTTGGGCATGAATTGAACTTGGATCAGAGTTGGTTTGAATTGAGTAAATGTAGGTTTGATTTGAATAAATGTAATTCTAATTCTAATTTAATTCAATTTCTGGTTTTCGCACTTCCGCTAATTGTAATTCTAGTCCAATTTGTGAAAGCTGAGTTAGGCCTAATTTTAATTCTAATCTCATTTAGAAGTGCTAAAAATATTCTAGTTGGCGAAATCTAGCATTACGCCAATACAAGACACAGTCACAATAGAAACGTTGCGCCAGTATTAATCACTGAAGCGAGAAAAACGCATATCTTTGAGCGGAAATCACCGTGCGATGACTCAGATTGCGCATATACATATTTCAGAAAAAGGTCTCCACGACGTCTTCCTATTCACCACTAAAATAAGGCCTAAAGCTTCATAAATTACGTGAAATCGATTTCCTAGCAAAGCACTTTGCTCTTCGTTTGGACTGTGTCGCCCTTAGGAGACCTGTTGCTGTAATGTGGACAGGGCCGGCCCTGGCAGGTGCGGGGCCCAATGCAAGACCTAGGCGCGGGGCCCCTCTGAGCAGTGGTCTTAGGACGTCATCGTGTTCAGTCAACCGTGCTATACGGCCATGGTAGAGCGTAGATACAAAGCTTTACCACGAGAATTGAGCACGTTAGCTAACGTTCGATAATAGAAATTCATTGCTAGTTCTAACAAGAGCGTTGTTTGTTAAACAATGAGATTCATAAGCCGTTTCTTCCGAATTCTCGAGCGCAAGGGGTATCTGGAAAAAATGAACAATCTACCTAAACTCCATGGCGCGGGGCCCCCAGAGGCGCGGGGCCCAATGCAGCTGCATCGGCTTAAGGCCGGCCCTGTGTACGGGCATAGCTG